>ENA-UONQ01000505-UONQ01000505.1-human-gut-metagenome-genome-assembly--contig:-CS26-NODE-505-length-49286-cov-6.677906_pt1 | contig 49286 bp, 48 predicted proteins | sample MGYA00242460_ERZ724007 | MGnify/ENA metagenome assembly ERZ724007
TATGCACGGTGGTGTGAGAGGTCGGCTAATTAATGATTAGCCTCCTACTCGATAACAAAGATGTATTTTACTGGGCAAATGTACAAATCAGAGCGTCTTTCTTTTTTCTGTTTAATTGCTTGATCGCATATTCGCGTTTCATTGCTTCTTCTTTTGTAGAAAAAATTTCATAATAAACAAGTTCTACCGGTCTTCGACAGCGGGTGTATTTAGCGCCTTTTCCGAGATTGTGATCTTGGAGCCGTTTTTCTAAATTATTTGTCCATCCGGTATATAGGCTTCCATCGGAACATTTTACAATATAGGTATAATTGGAAGAAATTACGTGGTCTGTCATCATATCATACACTTTCTAAATATAAATTAAAATTATGTATATAGTATAAAACAAAACTGTGTGTTCCTCAATATTGGAGCAGAACGAAAAATAAATTCGGAATAAATATTGTGAATTTATAGATATGTATAAAATGGCGTAAATGTTACAAAATAGTTAACAAACAGTAGAATAGAAATGTTGTTTTTGAGAAAAATGTAGAAGATTGTTGAAGTGTGAAATACGAAAATAGTACTAAACTGTTGACACAAGGTAGGAAGATTGATATAATAGCGATGTAACAAAAGTTAATAATTGTGTAACATTTAGAACTTCCTACAAAAGATAAAGCAGAAAAACAAAAAGGAGGTTTTATATGAAACGCGCACACAAGAAACAGAAACTGATGGTCTCTGCATTGGTGGGGGCAATCATGATTCCGGGGAGTGCATTGACAGCGCAGGCGGCAGAAAGTCAAACGAAGGAACAGGCGCCTACATTGCCGATTGCAGGAATCGAATCGGTACTGGAAAAATGTTACGAAACAAAGGTAAAAGAAAATATCAATTTATATATGGTACCGACACAAGAGGGCGAGTATTTAAATAGAGCATTTTCTAATATAGGCGCAGGGGATTTTGCCTATGTTAGAAGTGCTCCGGATGAAACAAGTGACTGGACCGGTAAGCTATATGACGATTCTACAGTAACAGTACTGGAATATGCAGATGATTGGACAAAAATCCGGTCGGGAGAGGTAGAAGGATACGTACCGGCAGCAGTTTTATATACAGGAGAAGATGCGAGACAGCGAGCGGCTGATTATGAGAAGGAGGTTGCAACTGTTGAGGCGAGTGTACTGAATGTGCGAAACGGACAGGGGATAGAGGCAGAGATTTTGACGCAGGTACAATGGCAGGAACAGTATGAAGTCATCGGAGATGAGGTAAACAATTGGTATCCTATTCGTGTTGGAGAAATTGAAGGCTGGGTATGTGGGGATTATATTCAGGTAGAGACAGCTTGGGCATATGCAGATTCCAAAGAAGAGGATGCGAAAAAGACAGTGGAAACAGTTCAGAGTGATGCAGTCTCAATCTCGAATGGACAGGCGGTGATTGATTTTGCTTGTCAATTTATCGGCAATCCCTATGTATGGGGCGGTACAAGTCTGACGGAGGGAGCGGATTGTTCCGGATTTGTACAGTCTGTCTATGCGAATTTTGGGATTCAGTTGCCAAGAACAACATATGATATGGAACATGTAGGGAATCCGGTGGATTTAGAGAGTGCTCTTCCGGGGGATCTCGTACTATATGATGGGCATGTTGGCTTGTATATGGGAGATGGAAATATAGTAAATGCAATGAATGAGGTGGATGGCATTGGAATTTGTAGCGCAACTTATGCGCCGATTCTAACAATCCGTCGAGTTTTATAAAAATAGTATTCATAGGAGGCATCATCAAAAAAGATGATGTCTTTCTTTTTTGGGAAATATTCTGAGTTTACAGAAAACTCAAATATGGTTTAAGACAATAAAGTGTTAGGAAGAGCGTATCCGTGTTTTTGTACCATATACAAAATGCACAAAAATGTTTTATTTTGTAAAAAAATGTCGAAAAGGAAAAAATAAGAGTTTTCAACTTATCCACATTCAAAATGTAAAAAAACGTGGAAAAAAGTAGATTTAAGAAAAGTTATCCACATTATCCACATAAAAAGGTGTGGATTATGTGAATTACTTTTGTGAAAAAAAGAACGGACGTTTTGGTGAGAAATGATGAAATTGAAAATTTGTCGAAAAATGCGAGGAAAAAGATTGACTTTTGAGTAATCTAAAATTGATGATAAATAGGAATACAATTCTGATTATTCTGTCAATACTAGTTGAATGGACAGTGTAATTTATTTTCTTGATAAATTCTAAGAGAACGATTATAATAAGGAACATGAATGATAACGAAGGAGGAATATAAAATGGCAGACATTACTAAGAATACAACAATTGGCGAACTGTTGGTCGTATTTCCTGAGTCAGCGCCAATCTTAATGGAGATTGGAATGCATTGTCTTGGTTGCCCATCTTCTCAGGGAGAGACATTAGAAGAAGCAGCTTTTGTACATGGATTAGATCCGGAATTGCTTGTTGAAAAGATTAATGCGGCAAAGAAAGCAATGGGAAAATAATAAGAACAAAATTTATGTATATGTAGGAACAGAGAAACCGTCTTGAGTCAATCAAGGCGGTTTTTTACATAAAAGAAGATTTTCCAACTTATATAAAGGAGTGAATAAAAAAGTGCATATTTTAAATAGAAAATATACTTTTCAACAGAGTTTTTAATATCGTATAATTGCATATATATACAAAAAAGAAAGGAGGATCGTTGTTAAAATATTTTGAATTTGGGAAAGGAAAGGATATGAAAAAGAGAAAATGGATGAAAAAATCCGTTTCGATGGCAATTGCTATGATCATGGCTTTGCAGATTCCCGGAACAGTTTTTGCTAAAGATACAGATCAACAGGCAGAACTTTCTTCCGGAACAGTAGAATCAAAAGGGTTACCTCAGTCAGATGGGAATAAGTTAAGGTTGTGGTATACAACACCGGGATCAGAGAGTACCTGGTCAAATACCGGGTTGGTCATTGGAAACGGAAAAACAGGTGGTATCTTATTTGGACAAGTAGGAAAAGATCAGATTCACTTTAATGAAAAAACGTTATGGAATGGAGGACCAAGTAAGTCCAGACCAAACTATAATGGAGGAAATCGCAAAAATGCGGTTACGAAGCAGCAGTTAGAAGAAATCCGTCAAAGTGCAGACGATCATTCAAGTAGTGTTTTCCCACTGGGAACAGGCGGACTTAACAATGTCATGGGTGACGGAAACGGAATGGGAAATTATCAGGATTTTGGTGATTTGTTTTTGGATTTCTCTCAAAGCGGCATGACAAATGAAAATGTTACAAATTATGTAAGAGATTTGGATATGCGCACAGCAATTTCTTCTGTGAACTATGATTATGAAGGCGTGCATTATGAAAGAGAGTATTTTGCAACGCATGAAGACGGAGTTATGGTAATTCATCTGACTGCATCAGAAAAAGGGAAACTGAGTTTTCTTGCTTCTGCAAAGTCTGCGGCCGGACTTACGACAACGGTTACTGCGGACAATGGAAGGATTACTTTATCCGGTCAGGTGAATGACAATCAGATGAAGTGTGAGATGCAGGCTCAGATTGAGAAAAAAGGCGGTAATCTCAAAACTAACGCAGATGGTACCATATCCGTAGAAAATGCAGATGAAGTTACAATTCTTCTGTCTACAGGAACAAATTATAAAAATGAATATCCGTCTTATAGAGGAGAAGATCCTCATAAAGGGCTGACAGAAGCGATTAATGCAGCAGCAAAAAAATCTTATGAGCAGCTGAAGGAAAGACATTTGGAAGATTATCAGAAGTTATTCAATCGTGTAGAGTTGGATCTTGGCGGCGAATGTCCGCAGCTCCCGACAGATCAGATGATGAAGAATTATCGTGCAGGTACATATGATCTTGCAGTCGAAGAAATGATCTATCAATTTGGACGTTATCTGACGATTGCAGGGTCTCGGGAAGGTGATCCGTTACCGACCAATTTGTGTGGAATCTGGTTGATTGGAAACGCAGGTCCTTTCTGGGGAGGCGATTTTCATTTTAATGTGAACGTACAGATGAATTATTGGCCGGCGTATTCGACTAATCTTGCAGAATGTGGAACCGTCTTTAATGATTTCATGGAATCATTGGTAGAACCGGGACGTGTGACAGCAGGGCAGTCCTGTGCGCTTCCGACGAAAGAGGGAACGCCGATTGGAGAGGGGAATGGATTCCTCGTACACACACAGAATAATCCGTTTGGATGTACGGCTCCATTTGGAAGTCAGGAATATGGCTGGAATATAGGCGGAAGTTCCTGGGCGCTTCAGAATGTTTATGATTATTATTTATATACAGGAAATACAGAGTATCTGGAGAAAAAGATTTATCCGATGCTTAAGGAAATGGCAAATTTCTGGAATCAGTTTTTATGGTACAGTGAGTATCAAAAACGATTGGTTGTAGGTCCGTCTGTATCAGCGGAACAGGGACCGACTGTAAATGGAACAACCTATGATCAGTCCATTGTATGGGAACTTTATAAAATGGCAATTGAAGCTTCTGAAATTTTGAACGTAGATGAAGCAGAACGTAAAGTTTGGAAAGAGAAACAGGCTCAATTGAATCCAATCATTATCGGAGATGAAGGACAGGTAAAGGAATGGTATGAGGAGACAATGCTTGGAAAGGGTCAGGCAGGAAATCTTCCGGCAACAAACATCCCGAACTTTGGAGCAGGCGGCAGCGCTAATCAGGGCGCAGTACATCGGCATACGTCTCAGTTGATCGGATTGTTCCCGGGAACATTGATCAATAAAGATAATGAAGCATGGATGAAGGCTGCGATTAAATCGCTGGAGCAGAGAAGTTTAAACGGAACTGGCTGGTCTAAGGCAATGAAGATTAACATGTATGCGAGAACCGGACTTGCAGAGGAAACTTATGCAATGGTAAGGGGAATGTGTGCTGGAAATCAGAATGGTATTCTGGATAATCTGTTAGATTCTCATCCTCCGTTCCAAATTGATGGAAACTATGGTTTGACAGCAGGAATGACTGAGATGCTTCTTCAATCTCAGCTTGGTTATACACAGTTCTTACCTGCAGTGCCGGAGGCGTGGGCAAAAGGTGCGGTAAGCGGAATTAAGGCCAGAGGCAATTTTACGATTGGAGAATCTTGGAACAATGGTCTGGCACAAGAATTTACCGTATGTTATGAAGGTGCAGATGCAAGTAAAACCTTTATTGGAGAATATGAAGGAATTACAAATGCAAAAGTATTTGCAGACGGAAAAGCAGTTTCTGTAACAAAGGATGAAGAAAAAGGTCAGATTTCTTTTGAGGCGGAAAAAGGAAAGACTTATGTCATTGATATGACCGGAGCGAATCATGAAAAATTAATTGAAAAGGCAAAAGCATTTTTGGAAAAGATTCATCCGGATTTATCTGCTGTGAAAGAAGAGTTGCAGCAGGCAATTGATGAAAAAGCAGAATCTCTGAGTGTTGTTTTGGAAAAAGCACAAAGCATGAATCAGATTTATAACAGCTATCTGAAAGATGCGGAGAAGATTTATTACATGACGACGGAAGAGGGACTCTCTCTGGATAACATTGATTCCATGTATTGTACAATGCGGAATCTACGCAAGGCGCTGTTGGAAAATAATCAGGATCTTGCATGGTATCAGGAGGCATCCAATCAGCTGAAAGAGATTTCTTCTGTATTGAATCAGCAGATGCAGAATAGAGTGATTTCTTTTAGCAAGGAATCGGGCGCTGTTAAGCCGGGAGACACAACATTGAGCTTGAGTAAAAATGCAGCCGCAAAGAATTATGATATCCGTTATACGTTGGATGGAAGTGAGCCAAATGCGGAAGCTACATTATACGAAACAAGCATTGAGTTAAAAGTGGATCAAAGCACAACAGTAAGAGCTGCATTGTTTTTAGATGAGCAAAGAGTTAGTCCGGTATACACAAAACAGTATACAGGTAGAATTGCGATTCAGAGTGTAACAGCCTCTTGCGGTAATTGGGGCGGCGAATATGTACCGGAATCAATGATAGATGGAAATACGTCTACAAGATGGGCATCGAAAGGTGTTACAGATGTACCGGTAGAAATTGAATTGCAGTTTGGAACAGAAACTACTGTAAATAGAATTTATTTTGAGCAGTTTGTATCTGGTCATAACGGGGTAGACGATTTTGCAATTCAGGCAATGTTGAATGGAGCTTATAAAACGATATATGAAGGAAAGGATCTTGGAGACGGCAGCGATGATGTAGGTGGAAATCGCGCGTATAAGACAGTAGAATTTCCGGAAGTCAGCACAAGTGCAATGAAGGTAATCTTTAAAAAGTATCAGGAGCCATCTTTTTACGAAGTACAGCCGATGCTGTTGAGTGAGGTGAAAGATACAACCGGTAATCCGGAGTCGTTGAACGCAATGATCGCACTTGCAGAAAATGCGGATCGCAGCAGTGAAGATTATGTGAATGCATCCGAGAACTTGAGAAATTCCTTTGAAGAAAGTATTGTGGACGGAAAAGAAGCGATTTCTTTGACACAAGCAGGAATGGATAGCAGAGAAGAATTTATAAGAACCCGATATAATCGACTTGGGTATGGTGAGACAGATAAGTCTGAACTGGAGCGATTGATCGCACAAGGTGAAGAGGCAGCACAGGGCAGCTATACAAGAGATAGTTTGTATCACCTGAAGAAACAGATGGATGTGGCAAAAGTGGTTTATGAAGATTCTTCGGCAAGACAACCGGAAGTTGACCGGATGGCAGAAGCATTGAGAAATGCTTTGAATCAATTAGTTCCGGCAACGACAACTATAGTTGTTCCTCCAACAGAGTTAGAAGGAAACAGCGGATGGGAGCATGTTGGCGCATATATGGCAACGGATAAAGACAATGCAGGAACTTTAACCTATTCCTTTACCGGAAGTGCAATCCAAGTACCGACGATTAAAGCTCAGGACCATGGAGTTATCCGGGTGAAGATTACAGGGCAGGATGGTGACGTGGTTTATGATGAGACAATTGACACTTATCATACAGAGCGTGTCGAAGGCGTTCCGTTGATGGAAGCAGAGTTTGCAGAGGGAACCTATACCATTACATTTGAGAGAATTGGTAAGAGTGAACATGGACAGGATAAACGCGGATGGGTAGAAGTCGGCAATCTTACAATTTCCAGTAAGGTGACAGAGACGGTTGATCGAAGCGAATTGAAAGCAGAACTGGATTTGTGTAAGGAGCTTCGCGAAGAGGATTATACTTCGGAAAGTTGGAGCAGTTTTCAAGAGGTTCTGAAAAAAGCGAATGAGCTTTATAAGAAGGAAGATGCGCAGACCTGTACTGCAGAGATGAAAGATATGAGTGCAGATTTGAAAAAGGCCAGAGAGTCGTTGATTGAACGTGTAAAAGTGGATACCAGTGAATTGGAACGTGTTTTAGAAGAGGCAAAGAAAATTTCATCTGACGGATATACAGAAGAAAGTTATGAGAATTTAAGACAGGGAATTTTGGAAATAGAAAGCTTTCTGCAAGGAGATTCTTATAATCAGGATGAAGTTTATGCAAAAACTGCAATGTTGAAACAGCGAATGGAAGCGCTACAGGCAGATAAGACGGCTCTTCAGGAGAAATATGATGAGATAAGCGGGTTAAAGCAAGGAAACGTTACTGATGAGTCATGGAAAGCATTTTTGGATTTGAAGGCAGAAGCAGAAGTGATTCTGAACGATGAGAAGGCGACACCTGCACAGGTATCTTCTATATTAAAGAAATTGGAGGAATTCCAGTTCAAATATAAAGAACCAACGGATATTCCTTCCAATGGAAATACAAATACTCCGAGTGGAAATACAAATGTTCCGGATAAAAATGGGGCAGTACAGACCGGAGATACGGCAAATCCAATCTGGTTAGTTGGAATCGTAGCTGCACTGCTTGCGATTACAGGAAATCTGTTTTACAAAAAACAGAGAAAAAATTAAAAGATTGAGTTCAGTTTTATAATACAAGAAGGGGAGCTGTTGCTTTAACGATTAATCGTTAAAGCAACAGCTCCTTTTTCGTTCGTTATACATAATAGTAAATATAATCGCAATGAAATCCGGTTGTGTAATGTGTGAATAAACTTATCTACATTAGGTGAATAACCGATTAAATCTCTGCAAGTTTTTGGATAGAATCTGCCGCGATGACAATCTCACAATGCTCTTCCAGAACGGCAAGGACAGAAGAGGATGCCTTTTCAGGATTTCCGTATTCAGAGAGCATATTGCAGACCTTATTGAATTCATCCGCGCTATCTTCTGATGGTGAAAGCGCCAGAATATATAGGTCAGACTCATTGTCCAGATACAGTGTATTTGCTCCATGATAGACCGGGGAAATCAAGTGTGAAGCCTGAATGACGCGGTCGATGTTTGAAAAGGAAAAAAGCCTGATCGGAAAACTGTTTTGTTTTGGTGATTCAGGCTGTGAAGTGCCCGCTGCCGCTTCCTTTACTTTATTTAAAAGATCCAAAACTTCTTCAGCGCCTTCTAATTTGCTGAGGGGTTCCGGTACATTGTTTTCTGTATCCGATGCCGGATTCGTAAAGCGTGAAAAACGGGTATCCAGTTCTTCTGGATCTTCTACCTTTGTAATAATTAAAACGATGGAATCAGCCGAAGAAGGAATTGCTTCAATCATCAGTGGAATATCGTCAGCTTCAAAACCAAAATCAAAAGATGCCTGCTGCATCATATCTCGAAACAGAGATTTAGCCTTTTCGGTACCATAAGCAAGTTCACTGAGCTTTAAATGGCGTGCAGCCAGATCAGCATGTGTCAACGTACAACGAATCTGATTGTCATTTAGTTTTTCAATTTTCATATAATCACATCCTTACTCATTGACATTGTGAGAATCTTGTGAAAAACTCTCACATGAAAAAATAATTATTCTATATTAGTATAAACAAAAAGCTCTCATATGTAAAGAAAAATAGAAAGAACACAAAAAGTTACGAACAAATTCACATAGGTTATCAACAAAAAACACATTGAAAAAGAAGAAAAAGTCTGCTTATAATGCTCGTACAGAAGGTAGTATTTCCGGATAAATAAATTTTATCAAAAGGGAGGGAAGAGAGCAGAGTATTTTATTATACAAATCAGAAAATCTTAGAACCATTTCTGAAAGAAATCATGGATTCAAAATTCCGAGATCAGGAATCAATCAATTTAAAAGAACATAATTAAGAAAACGAACAAGAGAAAATTACTGCCAGGTTCGTACTATCTTTCTGGCTGCATGGAAAGCAGTATGTCACGAAAACCTCCATTGGTCTGTTTGATGCGGCAATTATATTTATCAGAACCTGCAGGAAAGGAGCGGAACATATGAAGATGGAAAAGTCGGATTATGAGAAGATGTATGCGGAACTGGAAGAGTACGAGAAGAACGGCGTATGTATTATAATGGACGGAAACAGCGCAAGCCCGATGCAGGTTGTAAAGGCACATATGGCAAGGGAAAATGTAGATTATATGCGGGATTATGAAATTGATTCGGAAGGGCATATAGAATCACTTTCTTTTATTAATATCAACAGGAGGAGACGCAAGAATTATTAGCTGTAGATACCCCTTTATGCAGCAGATCAGACAATGTGAAAGAGAAATGCTTTTAGATGTGGTAAAAACTCGTTAATTTGGCAAAATAATAATGACGGATAAGAAAAATATGATATAATAAGGTCTAATAGGAGGTGCGGCATGGACGAAAGACAAAAAAGAGGTCCGGTGGTCTCTAATCAGAGAAGCAGGCAGCAGGGTATGAACAGACGCCCAGGCAGCAGCGCCAATAGACCAGACAGTTCAGGATCAGTAAATTATCAGAATACAAGATACGAGACGGAGGAGCAGCCCACAAGGCAGAGAACCGGGGGACAGAGGACGAATGCAGCGAGACAGCGTATAAATCCGAATGGCCAGCGGGTCAACCCAAATGAAAGGCGAAGAAGGAATCAGCGAGCCAGAAAAAGAAAGCGGAATAGAACACTGCTGTTGTTGATTGTTCTCTTATTGATAATTGGAGCCGTCGGATCATTTGCAGTATGGAAAAAATACGGTCCGTCAAAAGAGAAAGCGGATTTGGAACAATATTATGGAGTGGCAAATGAGGACGATCTTGCCGTGGTTGTCAATAATCGGGTGATCAAGAATGAGGAATCCGGAGTGCCGGCAGGGAAGTTGATCGATGGTGAGGCTTATATTGAGTATTCCGTAGTAAGAAAGCTGATCAATACAAGATTTTACTGGGATCCGAATGAAAGTATAATGCTTTATACACTGCCAAATGGTAATGTTTCTGTCACAGTTGGAAGCAGCGATTACACCGAAATCAGTGAAAAGAAAAGTGAGGATTATACAATTCTGAAGACAGAGGGCAGAACCGCATACATTGCACTGCCGTTTATTCAGAAGTATACGAACATGGAATACGGCGTATATGATCATCCGGACAGGGCGGTAATTACCAGTTCCTTTGGAGCAATCCAGACAGCGACGTTGAAACGCGATACACAGGTACGATTCCAGGGAGGCGTGAAAAGTCCGATTTTAACAGAAGTTAAGAAGTCAGATAAAGTAACGGTATTGGAAGATGAAGATGGCTGGAAAAAGGTTGCTACAGCAGATGGATTTATTGGGTATGTGAAGACGAATACACTTCGCAAGGTGAAAGAGGAAACGATTTCAAGAGAATTCGAAGAACCGGAGTATAGCAATATGTCTGTAAATGGAAAGATTAATATGGCATGGCACAATGTGGAAAATGATGTGGCAAATAGCTATGTGCTGGAGACAATTGCAGGTACAAAAGGTCTGACAACAATTGCGCCTACCTGGTTTTCTATTGCAGATACGAAGGGCAATTTGAATTCAATCGCAAGTTCGGAATATGTGAATTATGCACATCAGTCCAATTTGGATGTTTGGGCAGTGTTGAGAGATTTTCATGGTGGAATCAGTTCTTATGAGGAGACTTATGAAGTACTTAGTTATACATCAAGACGGGAGAATCTGATCAATCAGACGATTGCTGCGGCACTGCAGTCCGGAGTGGATGGGATCAATTTGGATTTTGAATTGATTTCACTGGAGTGCGGAGAGCATTATATTCAGTTTGTACGAGAATTGAGTGTGAAGTGCCGACAGAATGGATTGGTATTTTCTATTGATAATTATGTTCCGCAGCCTTATAACGAACATTATAATTTAGCAGAACAGGGAGTTATGGCGGATTATGTATTTCTTATGGCATACGATGAACACGTGGATGGCTCCTATGAAGCGGGTTCTGTTGCATCCTATGGCTATGTAGAAGAAGGAATTCAGAATGCCTTGAAACTGGTTCCGGCAGAGAAGCTGGTTGTGGGAATTCCGTTCTATACAAGACTTTGGTTTGAAACGCCGAAGACCGAAGCTGAGTTGGCAGAACAACAGGGAACGGAAGCGGCGGAATATCCGAATAAGGTCAGCAGTACAGCTATGGGCATGGATGAGGCAGAGGAAACTCTTCAGACGGTAGGAGTACAGGCTGAATGGGATGAGAATGCAAAGCAGAATTATGCACAGTGGGAAGCTGACGGCGGAGTATATAAGATATGGCTGGAGGATATGAAATCTCTGGAAGAAAAGTTAAAGTTGATTAAGAGCAATCAATTAGCCGGTGTTGCAGAATGGAAACTTGGTTGGGAGAATTCTGCTGTTTGGGATTTGATTCTTCAGTATGTAAATTAATAGAAATTAGGAAGAAGACATCTCTTTTTTGCATATATATAAAGTATATATGGGAAAGGAGATGTTTTTTTTGAGGAAAAAAATCGGTATTATTTTTATGCTGATACTTTTGCTTGGGGTTGCAGCAGTGAGTCAGACCGCGGGGGAACGCTTGCGGCGATGGGTGCAGGGAAAAGATGTAATGACCGCAGGAAATGTAGAGAAAACAGTAATTGTTGTCGATAGTGGTCATGGGGGAAGTGATCCTGGAAAAATAGGGGTGAATCAGAAAGAAGAGAAAGATATCAATTTACAAATCGCGCAAAAAGTTCAAAAGAAGTTAGAAGAACAGAAGATAGATGTTGTTATGACGAGAGAGACGGAGAATGGTTTGGGAGATTCTAAGGTGGAAGATCTGAAAGCACGTGTTGCATTGATCAACCAGAGTCAGCCTACGCTTGCGATTAGTATACATCAGAATAGCTATCCGGAGGAAAGTATTCATGGGGCACAGGTTTTTTACTATACACATTCCAAAGAAGGGGAGGAGGCGGCAAAACTGCTGCAGCAGACACTTCTGGAAGTGGATCCTGAAAACCATCGACAGGCGAAAGCGAACGATACATATTATATGTTGAAGAAAACAGAACGTCCACTTGTGATTATTGAGTGTGGTTTCTTGAGCAATCAGAAAGAGGCAGAATTACTTTGCGATGATGCTTATCAGGAGAAGATTGCGGCGGCGATTGTAAAAGGGATTATGGAGTATTTAAAAAGGAGTGTTTTTTTATAAAAAAAATGATATAATGGGAATCATGAAGACGATAATTAGAAAAACAGATGAAGTGAATATGGATATACAGGCAATTGAAGAAGCCGGAGATTTGTTAAAGAAGGGCGGACTTGTGGCATTTCCGACAGAGACAGTCTATGGATTGGGGGCAGATGCACTGAATGAGGCTGCTGCGGAGAAGACGTATGCTGCAAAGGGAAGACCTTCAGATAATCCGTTGATCGTGCACATTGCAGATTTGGATGCGTTGGCGCGGATTACAGAGCATATTCCGGCAGTGGCGATTCAGGTGGCTGAGAAGTTTTGGCCGGGGCCGCTGACGATGATTTTCGATAAAAGCGAAGCAGTTCCGTATGGTACGACAGGAGGTTTGGATACAGTAGCAGTGCGAATGCCGAGCAATCGGATTGCAAGAGAATTGATACGTGCGGCAGGTGGATATGTATCAGCGCCCAGCGCCAATACATCCGGACGGCCGAGCCCTACGACAGCAGAACATGTGCAGGAAGATCTGGATGGAAAGATTGAGATGATCTTGGATGGCGGAAGTGTGGATATCGGGCTGGAGTCTACGATTTTGGATATGACAGTAACTCCGCCTATGATTCTTCGACCGGGGGCGATTACGGTAGAGATGCTGGAACCGGTCATCGGAGATGTGAGCATTGATGAGACGATTTTGGGAAATGAAAGCAATCAGGCTCCAAAGGCTCCTGGAATGAAGTATCGACATTATGCGCCAAAAGCGAAGCTGATGATTGTGGAAGGAAATATCAAAGAAGAAGTTCTGGCAATCCGTCAGCTTTGTTATGCGTCTGTGCGTAAGGGCAAGAAAGTTGGAATCATAGCAACGAATGAGACTCTTTGTTATTATAAAAATGGCGTGATTAAGAATATTGGGTCACGTGAAAATGAGAAGTCGATTGCAAGAAATCTTTATGCTGTTCTGAGAGAGTTTGATGCAGAAGAGGTTGATATTATTTATAGTGAATCCTTTGCAGTCAGCGGAATCGGGAATGCCATTATGAACCGGCTGGAAAAGGCTGCCGGACATTTGCGGATTTCAGCTGCGGAGGTGACGCGGCGCCAAAGATACAGCCGGATCGTGTTTGTCAGTGATACGGATACGTGTAGAGGACCTATGGCTGCAGAGTTACTTCGTCAGAAGGAGCTCATACAGGAGTATGTAATTGATTCAAGAGGAATGGTGGTACTTTTCCCGGAGCCGGTCAATCAGAAGGCAGAGGCAATTATGAAGAGTGCGCAGCTGACTATGGCAGATCATACATCCGTTGGGATTTCGGAGGCAGAGATTGATGAGAAAATTTTGCTGTTGACGATGAATGAAAGTCAGAAAAGGAAGATTCTTGCAGAATATGGAGACGAGGTCAATGTGTATACACTGACAGAGTATGTAGGGGATAATGGAGAAATATTGAATCCATACGGGAAGCCGTTAAGTTCTTATGCAGAATGCATGGAAAAGTTGTCAGAGTTAATAGAAAAGTTGACTGAGAAATTCAATTCATTCGCAGAAACATTAGGTGATTGAGAAGATTGTCGGACGAAGTAGTCTGAACAGAGAGGAAGGTACGTTGTGATATCAGATAAGCGAACAGATTATTTATCATGGGATGAGTATTTTATGGGAGTAGCAATGCTTTCCGGAATGCGTTCAAAAGATCCGGGAACCCAGGTAGGGTGTTGCATTGTGAGTCAGGATAACAAGATTTTATCAATGGGATATAATGGGTTTCCGATTGGCTGTTCTGATGATGATTTTCCATGGACGAGAGATGGAGAAGATCCGCTGGAGACAAAATATGTGTATTCCACTCATAGTGAGCTGAATGCGATTTTGAATTACAATGGCCCGGGGCAGGCTTTGGTTGGAGCGCGGATGTATGTTACATTGTTTCCGTGCAATGAATGTGCAAAGGCAATCATTCAGTGTGGAATACGTGAACTAATTTATGATTGTGATAAGTATGCAGATACACCGAGCGTGATTGCATCAAAAAGGATGCTGGATGCTGCGGGGGTTAAGTATCAAAAGTATGAGCGGACAGGAAGAAAGATTGAGATTGGGCTATAAGCTGGATGGACAGGCGGCAGAGAGTTCTCTGCCGTTTTTTTGTTTGCTGTAAAAAGAATATGAAGGTCTGAATACACATATAAATAGAGTGACAGAGAAGTAAGGATGATGTGTATGAAAGAGAGAGTATTTGTAATGGTGACGAATTTTATTTTGCGGGCGGTTTTGGGAATGGGGTTGATTTTTTTTATCAATCATTATGTACTTCCGGATGAAAATTCCCTGGCAGTCGGTATGAATTTACTTTCCGTTTTGACATCGGGAACCCTTGGGATTCCTGGGGTTTGTCTTCTGTACGGGATTTTATTTTACAGAACTTTGTGAGGTTTTCACAAAAATCTGCATTTTAAAAAATGGGTCTGGACATTTTATGAAAGCGTGTTTATAATACAATTCACACAGCAACGAGTTGTGTATCTGCTCTCATTTCTGGGAGCGAGTATCTTAGATCGGACGTTCTGGATTCGGTCTTCAAGATTTAGGTCAAGCTGTAGGATCACAGCAATTATTTTCAAGAAAAGTCAAAAAAAGAGAATAGGAGGGATAGGTTGTATGGAGAAAATTTCGTAATCTGCGACCGAGAACGACAGTATGCAGGCAATTTACTGCAAGTGCTGAGTGAGACACATCAAGCGGGAATTCAATGGTATTTGTTTTATACGTTAGAAGAGCTACAGAAGTTTGCAGAGCAGCAGAGAATTCATACTCTTTTAATTGATGGTGGTTATTCAAAAAAACAAAGAGATCAGATTCCGGCGGACGAAAGGTTTGTGTTGCTGAAAGAAAAGCGACAGCTTTCTGATGGGGAAATCGGAGTATTTCGTTATCAAAGCGCGGAGGCAATTTGGAATCAAGTGGAGGAGAGCAAAGGGGAACGGCAGAGTACAGCGGCCAGTATTCCGATGCGGGTAAGCGGACAGTTGGTTGGGATTTATTCGCCGGTGCACCGGATTGGAAAGACGAGGTTTGCATTGGAATTGGGAAAGAAACTTGCGGAGAAAGAACACGCACTCTATCTCAATTTGGAAGAATATGCCGGAGGAGATGTTTATTTTTCGGAGGAGCAGGACCAAAGCCTTGCGGATCTGCTTTATTATTGTCGACAGGAAAAGGGCAATCTTGGAATACGGATCAGTACGATGGTGGGACAACTTGGGAAGTTGGATTATATTGCACCTATGCCGTATGTTCAGGATTTGAAAGCTGTTCCCAAGGAAGAGTGGCTGGAACTGCTGGATCAGATTGCAGAGGAGTGTATTTATAGTAAGATACTTCTGGATTTTGGGGATAGCGTAGATGGACTATTTGAACTGTTAGACAGATGCGATGTGATTTATACGCCGTATATTGAGGAACGGATTGCAATGGCAAAGCTGGCGCAGTATACGGAAACATTGAGAAGAAGCGGCTGGGAGTCGATTCTGGAAAAAACGGTTCAGAAAAAAATAATTATGCGAAAGGGGAATCGAAAGGAAGTTCAGATGGGAAAGGAGAGGGAGGAAAGCGAAGCGGGTAAAAGAAGAACAATTATATGAACGTGTGCTGGCCCGGTTGGATTTGAGCAGAGATATTGGGGATGAAGAATTAACAGAGTTGATCCACGATGTACTGCAGGAGGAAGTGCAGGAGAATTATATACCGCTGCAGGAGCAGATTGCATTGAGTAGACAGTTGTATCATTCATTTCGGAAGCTGGATATTTTACAAGAATTGATTGAAGATGACAGCATTACGGAGATTATGATCAATGGAACAGAGGATATTTTTCTGGAGTGAAATGGGAGTGTTTTCAAATCCGAGAAACGATTCTTGTCACAGAGCAAACTAGAGGATGTCATTCAACAGATTGTGGCGGGAACCAATCGTTATGTCAATGAACTTTCTCCGATTGTGGATGCCAGATTAGAAGATGGTTCCCGGGTAAATGTAGTGTTAAAACCGGTAGCTCTGAATGGCCCCATTATGACAATCCGAAAGTTCCCAAAAGAAAAAGTGACGATAGAGCAGTTGATAGAGTGGAATAGCATCAGTGAAGAAGCCGCGGCGTTTTTAGAAATGCTTGTGCGGGCAAAGTATAACATTTTTGTAAGCGGAGGAACAGGAGCAGGTAAAACAACATTTTTGAATGCGCTTTCTGATTTTGTGCCAAAAGAGGAGCGGATTATCACGATCGAAGATAATGCGGAACTTCAAATAAAGGGTGTTGAGAATCTGGTAAGATTGGAGGCCAGAAATGCGAACCTGGAAGGGGAAGGAGCAGTTACGATTCGGGATCTGATCAAATCTGCGCTGCGGATGCGGCCGGATCGGATTATTGTAGGTGAAGTACGGGGGGAAGAGACAGTGGATATGATATCCTCTGCAATGCTAAATGGGCATAGTGGGAGTATGTCTACCGGACATGCGAATAATCCGGCGGATATGCTACATCGTTTGGAAACCATGATGATGATGGGGATTGCCCTGCCACTGACGGCAATTCAGAGACAGATTGCATCTGCCCTGGACATTATTATCCACCTTGGAAGACTGCGGGATAAGAGCAGAAGAGTGATGGAAATTGCAGAAGTTGCAGGATGTGAAAATGGGAGGATCCAATTGCGGACATTGTATGAATTTTGCGAGGAGGGAATAGAAGATGGAAAAATTAAAGGGACACTTATGAAGGTGGAAGAACTGGAGTATAAGGACAAGCTGTTGGCGGCTGGATATCAGCCGTAAGGAGAAGTGGACCGCGGTGTTGTCTGCGGGATTGTTAAATATGCTACTGACTTATTTATTTTATGATTCCATGTTGTTTGCAGGAGTATGTTTACCGGTATCTTTGATGTATTTATACGAATGGCAAAGAGAATGCATTCGTAAGAAAGAACTGCAATTCAGGGCGCAGTTTCAAAACAGTATTCAAATAATGTCCTCCCTTTTAAGAACCGGATATTCGGTGGAAAATGCAATTCGTGAAACCGAAAAAGAACTGCGACCTTTGTATGCAAAAGAGAGTCGGATTCGTAAGGAGTACGAACAAATGGGGAGAGAATTGGAGATGAATCTTCCGACTGAAAAAGTCCTGGGAGCTTTTGCGGGAAGGGTGCAGCAGGAAGATGTAGATCAGTTTGTGACAGTATTTGCATCGGCAAAACGGCTGGGTGGAGATAGTATTTCGATTATGCGTGAAACCATTCAGTTGATTAGCGGAAAGACGGAAACGGAGCGTGAAATCGAGACGATTGTTGCAGGCAAAAAGATGGAATTTCGTTTGATGTGTATCATACCGTTGGGCATGGTATTTTATATGAGGCTTGCATTTCCGGAGTTTTTATCTGTACTGTATGGAAATCCGGCCGGAGTTCTTCTGATGAGTATATGTCTTGGGATGTATATCTTTGCATATTGGCTGGGAAATAAAATCATACGAATAGAGGTGTAGGAGTTAGCTTGAAAAAGGAAGTAAGATACGGGGAAAAAACTGTGTACGGAAAAATGGCAGGTATCTTTGCGGGAGTGAGTATATTGGCACTTCTTGTATTTGCAGTAGACAATAAATTCCTTTTATTTGATGGAGAACATGGAATACAGGAAATTAGCAGAAATAAACCGGGCGCAGGAGAAAAGCAAGAGGAATTGGCAGTAACAAATGGAAAGCAGAAGGACTCTATCGTAATTTCGATTCCGGAGAGGCAATACTCCGAAACAGAAATAGAAACAGAATTTCAGGAAGGAAAAGCGATATTGGAGAAAGAAGCGCTGGGAGAGAATGCATCCTGGAGTGAAGTGAGAAAAGATCTGAAGCTGCTCTCTTCCATTCCTGAAAAAGGAATTCGGGTGGAGTGGCAATTGGATAATTATGAGGTAATGAATCTGCAGGGACAGCTGCAGCCGGATGCGTTGACAGAGAATGGAACATTACTTCGGTTGGATGCCTTTTTAAGTTATGGAGAAAAAACGGTTCAGTATACTTTTTATGCACATCTTTACCCGCCGAAACTGACAACTGAGGAAAAATGGAAAAAGAGATTGCAGGAAGAAATCCAAAAAATAAATGAAGAGTCCCCGGGAGCAGAATATATGTCACTTCCAAAGGAGTTGGATGGAAAAATGCTAAAATGGGAGCCTGTGACAAACTATCGGGCAGGAGCACTTCCGGTACTAGGGCTGGCTTTGGCAATGCTGGTCTATGTATCGGAAGGACAAAAAAAGAAAGAGGCGGAGAAGAGAAGAAAACAACAGCTGCAATCAGATTATGCACACATTATCGGCAGTTTTACACTTTATCTGGGGGCTGGAATGACGGCAAGATCCGCTTGGATTAAGATGGCAAGAGACTATGAAGAATGTGAAAAACAAAAAGAAAAAAGACCTGCTTATGAGGAGATGGTCTATACCATGCATGAACTTCAGAGCGGAGCCTCAGAAAGTGAATGTTATGAACATTTTGGGGAGCGGTGTGGTCTGGCTGCATACCGGAAGTTTGGTGTACTTCTTTCGCAGAATTTAAAAAAAGGAACACGCGGGCTTGCAGATTTGTTGAAACAGGAGTCGGTAAACGCATTTGAAGAACGAAAATCCGTTGCAAAAATGCGGGGAGAAGAGGCAGGTACAAAAATGTTGCTTCCTATGTTTTTGATGTTGGGAGTTGTATTGATTATGATTGTGTTTCCCGCTTTTTTTACAACGCAGATTTCATAAAAATGAAGCAAAGGAGGAGTTTCAATGAAGAAATTACAGAGGGCAAGAAATTTTATCAAACGAAAAGTACAGGAGGGAGTGCAGATTTTACAAGATGAATCGGGACTTTCAGTGATAGAAATGCTGCTTATTTTAGTGGTGATCATTGCTTTGGTTTTGATTTTCAAGAATCAGTTGGTTAATTTGGTGAATGTTATTTTTGAAAAAATTACAAGTGAGAGTGCCGGAATATAGGAGAAAAAGTGGAAAAGAAAGGTGAGATTACTGCATTTTTAAGCTTGGTTTTTGTTCTTCTGCTCTCATTTGTTCTGGCGATGATGGAGAGCGCACAGGTTCAGACAGCAAAGAACAGGAAACGTCTGGATGTGGATCGGGCAGTATATTCATTATTTGGAGAATATCAGAAGGAATTGCTGGAAGAGTATGAAGTGTTTGCACTGGAAGGAACTTATGAAACAGGGCATTTTGAAGAACAGGAACTAGTGGATCGGATGGCGTATTACGGAAGTGCCGGGATGGATCAGACTGTCAGCGAGATCCAGTTATTGACAGATCAGGGAGGTCAGCCTTTTCGTGAGCAGATACTTCAATTTATGGAAACAAAAACAGGACTCGGATTGATTCAGGATCTTACGGGAAGTGCAGCCGACTGGGAGGAACAGAAAATCGAAGGAGAACAGGCAGAGGAAAGGCTGGAGCAGATTTATTCACAGGGGAAAGAAGTGCTGCCTGACCAGAGCGAGGACTTGCAAGGTCTTGGACAAACTGGGGTTTTGGCATTGGTTTTGCCGGACAAATTTGTACTTTCAGGGAAGGCAGTGGTGCAGGAACAACAGCTTTCCAAAAGGGAAAGACGAACCGGAAGAGGGAGTTTCCCGGCAAGGACTCAGACGGATGGAATCCGGGAAAAGTTATTGTTTCAACAGTATGTTATGGAAAAAATGAATTATGCAACGAATCTCAAATCAGATTCGCGAAATCTGGAATATGAAGTAGAGTATCTGCTTAATGGAAAGGAAAGTGATGAAGCGAATTTAAAAGAGGTTGTAAAACAGATTCTTCTTGTGAGGTTTGGGGTGAATTATCTTTATCTGCAAGGTGATTTGGAGAAGCAGGGAGAGGCGGATACACTGGCAGTTACGCTTGCTACGCTTGCGCTGCACCCGGAGGCAAAAGAATTGGTGAAACAGTTAGTGCTGTTGTTGTGGGCGTTTGGTGAGAGTACGGTGGACGTTCGATCTCTTCTTGCCGGAAGTAAGGTGCCGAAGAATAAAGCGAGTTCTAATTGGAAGCTGCCGATAGCATCAGTATTTACGTTTTGGTTTTCCAAACCGCAGTATGAAAAAGGAGAAATAGAAGAAGGGTTGGATTATGGACAGTATTTGCAGATTTTATTGTATCTCAAAAATACGGATACAATTACGATGCGAATGTTGGACCGAGTAGAAGAAAATCTTCGATTTGAAAAAGATTTGGACTTTTTCGCTGCAGATCAGTGTATTACGAAAATGAAATTACAAAACAGTATCGAACTGTGGAGAGGATATACATATTCGTTTCCGACTTATTTTGGATATCTTTGAGTCCGTTGCAGATGCCCTTTCTCTCTGAAACTGTCTGAAATCCCTACAGGCAGAATATCCACATTATATTTGAGCGACAATACGAAGAAAGGAAAACTGCGATGACACAATTTTACAAACACCCATATATCATTCAGGAAAGGGCATCTGCAACGGACTCAAAAACGAGAATACAAGGCAGTGTAACGATAGAAGCGGCGCTTGCGATTCCATGGTTTTTATTTGCGGTACTTTGTCTGATTTATTTATTGGAAATACAGGCAATTCAGCTTTCCATATTTTCAGCGATGCAGGGAGCTGCAAAGATTGCAGCAGAAGAGCTGGCGGTTGTGCAGGTACTGAATCCGATCAAATTAAAAGCAGATTTGGTCAATCTGATTGGGGCGGAGCGGCTGGAGCGAAGTATCGTTGTGGGTGGCAGTTCCGGTATTCGATGCTGGAAATCCCGGTATGAAGAGGAAGGCGGGGAACTTCATGTGGAAATTGAATATCGGCTTAGGCTGCCATTTCCAGGATTTGCACACGCAGGGGTACTGCGAAAAGAAGAGATGATAGTAAAAGCATGGAACGGATATGAAAAAAAGGGAATTGAAAGTGATGATGACCAAATTGTATATGTGACAGAGAATGGTCTGGTATATCATATGGATTACCAATGCAGTTATTTGCAATTGACCGTTAGGTTTGTCCCATATTCCGGATTGGAACATTTGAGAAATCAGGATGGAGGAAAATATCATGCGTGCGAATCGTGTATATATGGACCTGTAGTTGGAGGTGTTTATATAACAGATTATGGAGATAAGTATCACAGTTCGTTGAATTGCAATGGATTAAAACGAACAATTTATTCTGTAAAGAAAGGGGAGTGTACCGGAATGGGAGCATGCAGCCGGTGCGGAGGACGATAGAGTGATGATGAATACAATGCAGTTATATGAAATCAGTCAATGGGGGTGTGCGTTATATCTCGGAGTGTTGGCAATTTTGGATTGGAAGACGAAAAAGATACCTCTTGGTTTGATCGTTATAGGAATGGTTTTCGGTTGTGGATTCCAGCTGATATACAAAGAGCTTCCGTTTTTGCTGGTTGTGACAGGAGGGGCGGTTGGACTTGTGTTTCTTGCGGTAAGTAAAGTGACAGAAGAGGCATTTGGATATGGTGACAGTATGGTAATCGGTGTTCTTGGAATCTATCTGGGATTCTGGAATTTACTAAGCATGCTAGTGCTGACATTTATATTGGCTGCGATGACAGCGATGTATGTACTTACAAAACAGAAGTTTCATAGAAAATCCGTTCTTCCATTTGTTCCTTTTCTGGCATGCAGCTATATCTTGATATTGTTAACCGGAGGATTTTGAAATGAAACGAAAAATAATGAAACAGGTGGCTGCTGTTATTACAGTGGAAATGTCCTTTCTGTTTCCCGTTATTCTGGGAATATTGAGTTTATTGTTTCATACAATATTTTATTATCATGATAAAAATATTTTAATAGGGACAGCAGCAGAAACAGCAGTAATCGGGGCACAGCTGGAACGAAAGCCGGATCAGAGAGGCGAGGTTGACTTGACAGAGGTATATCGGCAGCGAATTCATGGAAAGTTGATTTTATTTCCGGAAGCTATGGCAGTATGTGAGATTACAAACACAAAGGCTACAGTAACAGTAAAAGCTGTCTGGAAAAAGATGGAACTAGAAGTGAAACAAAGTGCTCCGCTTCTGCATCCAGAGAGAATCATTCGGGATAAAAAGATTATAAATGGCATAACAGAAGAATGAATGAGGGGGAATATAAGTGGAAAATATTATGAAAGCGGAAGTTGAAATGAATCTCAATCAGACGACATTGAGGCTCTATTTATCCGAAAAATATCAGGATGATTATCAGATTCCAATGTTAAAACATAATCAGATCCCGGGTATTTTGGAATTTCATGGATGTGAAGTGGAGGGAATTTCCAGATATACATATGAAGTCAGTGGCATGACGGCAATGAAAACATTGTATGAACAGACACCGTTGCGAAAACAAGCAATGGAAGTGCTAGTAAAAGATTTGTTAGAGACAGTTGAAAAACTAAGGCTTTATATGTTGAATCCGGATTGTTTGCTGCTTTTGCCGGAATATATTTTTTTAGAGAAAGAGCGTTGGCAATTTTGTTATCTTCCCGGCTATTCCGGGACATTGGGAAATTCCTTTCACGAGTTGACAGAGTATTTTGTGAAAACATTGGATTACAGTGAAGAAGAAGGGATTTTTTTAGCTTATGAATTACATAAGGCTACCTTACAGGAACATTATAACTTGTCTGTAATTATGAAAGAATTTGAGGAGCATCAGCAGATACGAAGCAGGGAATCTGAAACAGCGAACGGTACACAAGAAATCTATGGAAATGTGTTTAGTTTAATAGAAGAAGAGGAAGTGCATTCAGCAGCAGTTCCCGTTCGGGAAACTGGAAATTATCGTTCTGTCTGGCGAAAAGCTATGAAACATTTTCCAGGTAAGCATTGGGGAAAATGGGATGATCTAATCTTAGAAACCGATGGACAAGAGAAGAACACTGCTCTATAATAAAGCCAAAAAAGAGCTTGGACAGTGGAAAGAGGGATATTTTGAGACAAAAACAGAAGGCGGTTGTAACGATTGGATTAATTAGTATCAATGCGATTGTATTTGTAATATTGATGCTGTTTGGAAAAACAGAGGATACGTTGTTTATTCTGGAACATGGTGCAATGTATGAACCATATATTGTGGAAAGGCATGAATACTATCGATTGCTCACTAGTATGTTTTTGCATTTTGGCATAGAACATCTCATGAACAATATGGTCATGTTGGGCGCTATGGGATTGAATCTGGAGATTGAAATAGGGAAACTTCGATTCTTGCTTATCTATATGTTGAGCGGAATTGGAGGTAATGTATGCTCATTGTTATGGAATCTGCATGAGGAAACTGCTGTCGTATCAGCAGGTGCCTCAGGTGCAGTATTTGGAATTATGGGAGCGCTAGTTTGTGCCGCAATACAGAATCGCGGATATGTAGGAAGGTTGAATAAGCGGGGCTTGATTTTTATGGCGGCATTAAGTCTTTATTTTGGCCTGACTGGAAGTGGTATTGACAATGCAGCACATATAGGCGGCCTGATTTGTGGGTTTGGCCTGCAGTTTATATTGGGAGGTCGATGGAAAAGACGCTTCCAAGACCTTCCGTAGAAGATACAGTAAGTGTTCCGTTATGTGCCTCAATAATCCTTTTGGCCAGGGAAAGTCCCAGACCTGTTCCGCCAGGTTTGTAGGTTTTAAATGGTTCAAAGATGGACTCCAGATGTTCTTCCGGAATTCCACAACCATTATCGGATATAGCAATGGTCAATTTGCCTTTTTGGCGAGAGGCCAGTAGCTGGATTCTGCCTTCCTCTCCGATAGCATCATGAGCATTCCTTAAAAGATTGAGGAGAACTTCTTCGAGCTTGATTTTATCACCGGTAAAATTACCCAGAGTAGATGGAATTGAAGAAGTAAATTTAACAGCCTCATTCTTTTCATCCAAGGAAATAGCAAACGAAACGGCAATATTTTTTAAAAACTGTTCCATTGAGAATACAGAATAGTGTAAGACATTTCCGTTGTTAAATGTGGACAGTTCTTCTAAAAGTTGACGCATAAACTCAACATCTTCGACAGTCTGATCCCAATGAGCAAAGGAGTGGACTTCCGGATGCTGAATCTGCATAACCTGAAGAGCAGAAGAAACCAGTGTTAGTGGATTTCGAATCTCATGAGCAATTGTAGAGACGGTTGTATGATGGTTTTCCAGTAATTGACTGATGATTTGTTTTGCGGTTGGATTTTCTTCCATTAATTGATTCATTTTGTTGACATCGATATTGTACAGCATGATTTTCACCTCTTTCAAGATGTAGTCTATCATGATAAAACTGTGTATTCAATAAAATATATATGACATCTTTCGACAATTTCAGGTTTTTTTTATCGAATCATTTGGTATTCTCTTTTTCCAGAAAATGGGATATACTAACTACAGGTAATGATGGTGTAATTAGAAATTAACAGGGTACAGGAGCAATACGAATACGAAAGAGAAGGAGAAAATTAAAAATGAAAGATGAAAATTGTATTTTTTGTAAAATTGCAGCAGGAGAGATTCCATCAGCGACACTCTATGAAGATGAAGATTTTCGAGTGATTTTAGATTTGGGACCAGCTTCCAAAGGGCACGCTTTGATTTTGCCGAAGGAGCATTATCGCAATCTGTTTGATCTGGATGATGAACTTGCTGCAAAGGCAATGGTACTGGCAAAGAAAATGATCAATAAGATGAAAGATGTGCTTGGATGTGATGGTTATAATATTGTACAGAATAATGAGGAAGTAGCAGGACAGACGGTATTTCATTTTCATATGCATTTGATTCCACGTTACGAAGGAGATCAGGTCGGACTTGGATGGAAGATGGGAACACTGAGTGATGCGGATAAGGAAGAGATTCTGAATAAATTGAAATAGCCATCGGAGACAAAATGTTAACTGAGAATCATGATTTTAATGAGATATACGAAAGGTATAAAAATCTTGTTCTGAAGGTTGCATATTTGTATTCGAACAATTATGAAGTGGCGGAAGACATTACACAGGAAACATTTCTAAGACTGTATAAAAATACGTCAGAAAAGAAACTGACAAATGCAAAGGCTTGGTTATGTACTGTGGCAAAACATCTGGCATTGAATTATTTGAAGAAGGCAGCAAGAGAACTTCTGGTTCTGGAAGAGGGCGCTAAAGATTCCGGAGAGGAAAAAGCAGACGTATACCGGGAAAGTGTGGAGACAGAATATCTGGAAGAACTGACGGAGAGGGAACGCTCTGAATTAAATGAGCGGATATTACAGCATTTGATGGAGAAAAATCCAAGATGGTATGAGGCGATTATGCTGGTTGGTGTAGCAGAGTATTCGCAAGTTGAGGCTGCCAGGAAAATGAATATGAGTGAAGATGCATTTTATGTAATGCTTTACAGAGCAAGATGTTGGATTAAAAAGAATTATGGGGTTGAGTATAAAGAGTTGAATCGGCAATAAAAAAGACAGTTGTCGGTTTCGACACCTGTCTTTTTAAACGTTCGCAATGATTTAATTGCTTGTTAATTCGCAAACTAGATTGAGGATTGTGTTGATGGAATCCTGCTGTCCGGAATTACGCATAGCATCTATAAAAGTATTTCGATTGTCATAAAGATTTTGTACTGCCTCCAAAAGTGTGTCTTTTGTTACTTCTTCTTCCTCCAGAACAAGGCTGAAGCCCTGTCGTTCAAAGGAACGTGCATTTAGAATCTGATCACCGCGGCTGGCATTGGCAGAAAGCGGAATGAGAAGATTCGGTTTCCGAAGTGCAAGCAGTTCGCAGATTGCATTTGCACCTGCGCGGGAGATTACGATATCCGTCATAGCAAAGATATCACGGAGTTCTTCTTTGATATATTCAAATTGTCTGTAACCTGTTGTGTTGTTTAAAGATTCGTCAACTTTGCCCTTTCCACAGAGATGTACAATCTGGAAGGATTTCAAAAGCTCTGGGAGAGCGGCACGTACGGCATTATTGACAGCAACAGATCCAAGACTTCCACCGATAACCAGAATGATTGGTTTATCAGCTGAGAATCCACAGAGATCCATGGCGGCAATTTTATTGCCGGACAGAAGTTCCTGCCGAATAGGAGAACCGGATAATACAGCTTTTTCTTTTGGAAGATATTCTAGTGTTTCCGGAAAATTACAACAAACCTTTGTTGCAGAAGGAATTGCAATCTTATTGGCAAGTCCTGGTGTCATGTCAGATTCATGAATGATAACAGGTACTTTACATTTTTTACCGGCAAGAACAATCGGAACAGATACAAAGCCACCTTTAGAGAAAATAACATCTGGTTTTAAATCGCGGATTAATTTACGCGCTTCTCCCATTCCTTTCAAGACGCGAAAAGGATCGGTGAAGTTCTGTAAACTAAAATAACGACGGAGTTTACCGGAAGAAATTCCATGATACGGGATTCCAAATGGTTCAATCAACTCCTTTTCAATTCCGTTGTAGGAACCAATATAATGGATATCAAATCCCATTTCCTGTAATTTCGGAAGAAGGGCGATATTCGGAGTGACATGGCCGGCAGTTCCACCGCCGGTGAGTATAATTCGTTTCATATATAAAAACCTCCAAATTGAAAATAATTCTGAAACAGAGTAACTATAGAATACTATTAAGTTACACCATAAATTCATATTAACCTTATTTAAAGAAAAGTCAAGATAAAACTATCCGTCAAAATAAAGAGGCAAAAATATGGCAAATTCAAGAAAACTATCCTTACAAGAAGAAATTGAACGAGATGTACAAAAGATTGAAAAAGAAATCGCGGAATATCCTGAATTGGAACAGATACAAGTGACAGAAGCGTTGGATGCTGCCATTTTGTCTAAAATCAAAGAATATGAAAAAGAGAAGGCAGAGGAAGAAGAGATTTTAAAACTGCCGGAAAAGAAAGTGGTTTACCATAAGAAGAAAAAGATACGTTGGTTTTTTATACTGGCAGCAGTTTTTGTACTTGTATTGGGAGTGGGGATGACAAGTGTAGGAAGTAAGTCCTATTGGAAAGAGCTACTGGATGTATTTGTGGGAGATGGAGGTTCAGCAAAAGTAATTAATGTGGAAGATATGGATAAACAAAAGACAGAGGATATAGATGAATTGTTTTTATATCAAGAAATTAAAGAAAAACTTGGTATAGCGCCGGTAGAGTTTAGATATAAACCAAAAAAAATGAACATAGTTGATTATGAGATTGATGAACAATTGAGGTTAGTTAGATTATTTTTTGAATATAAAAGTAAGCATGTTATGTATACAATTTATGCAAGTGAAAAAGATTCCTCTTGGATAGAAAAAGATGAGGATAAAAAAGTAGGAGAATATATATTGGTAAAAGATAAGGTGGAGATTCAGGTAGACGAAATACAAAAACCAAATCAAGAAGAAATATCTAGAATAGCAAAGTTTGAGTACCAAGGGGTTCAGTATGAGCTGAAAGGCGCAATGGAGAAAGAAGAATTTGATAAAATTTTAGAAAATTTATATTTTTGGTAAGATAAGGCGTAAGGATTTTCTTTTGAGATTGTTTAATTAATAAAAGGAAAGGAAAAGAAAGAGGAAAATGCGAAAGAGAATTACTTCAGTATTGTTGGTTGTCGCTGTAATCAGTGTAATGCTATTTGGACAAGTAATTACTGTATCAGCAGAAGCAGGAGAAAAAAGAGTAGAAGGTTCATTGCTTACAAAAGAAGATTCTTCAGAAGGATTTACACAGTCCAATCCAAATGCGCGTGGACAACATTTGATGGAAGGAAATAGTGGAATATCGAAAGCTGGAAGAGGCAGGATTTATGCTTATGGAGCAACGGCAGCAAATCATGATGTGGAAAAGATTGCAGTAATTGTATATGTTGATCAATATAATGAAGCAACTGATAATTGGGAACAGGTTGCAACTTTTACTGCGGAAGATTTTAATACATACTATGTATCAGTAGGGAAGATTGTTCAAGTAGAAAGGGGATATTATTATCGTGTACATTGTTCTCATTATGCGGGAAATCCGTCTTTAAATGAAGTAGATACTGATGCGTCCTTTACTGATGGTATCTTTGCAGACTAACAGCTACTAGATTTTATTCGAACTCTGAAAGCAGCCACCGGCTGATATCAGCAGGAGTAACTATTAACTAATTAAAAAAATAAAAATAATAAGAAAATAGAAACCTGTACCGAAAAAACACCACTAATTTTATGATACATACGGTGGTTGCTTTCAGAGTTCGAGGGTAGAATCAGAAAAATGGAAGAAAGAAGCAACCGGGGCTTAGGCCTGTCCGGTTGCTTCTTTTAATGCTTTCGCCAATTGATCCGGGCAGGATGTCGCTTTGTATCCGCAGCGAATTCCCTCAATACGGGAAATGGCTTCATTCACATCCATTCCTTCGATAAGACGGCCGATTCCTTGCAAGTTACCGCTGCATCCACCGAGGAAGGAGACGTTTTTAACTTTATTGTCTTCAATTTCAAAATTAATTTCTTGGGAACAAACTCCTCTTGGTCTATATTTCATAATGAAAAATCCTCCTTATTATTTGAACAGACGGTGCGTCTGACATTATATTGATTATAACAAAGCTGAAATAAAAAATCTATCTTAGGATTGAAAGTTTATGGATTTTAGGAGAGCTGTACGCGGAAATTCAAAAATTCGTTCGTCAAGTTTCGCCAAGAGCAGGCGGAATAAGACAAAATAAAATGGGAGGGGAGGATTCGAAAGAGGCGGTGCAGTTGAGAAAAAAGTAGTGTTTTAAGGCAGTTTGCAAGGGAGAGGGTATGTGAAATACGAGTGGAATTGGAAGGTACAGTAAGTGATGATATGTAGAAATGTGTCGTACGGTTTTTGAGGAAATCTATGGATTTATGGGCTATAATAGCCTCAACACAATCCGAGGGAACGAGAGGACTTGTGATAAAAAATAGAATCAAAATAACAGGAGGGCTTCGTTATGTTTAATGGAGTAGTGACCGACACAAATATCGTTATGTATCTTATGATAGCGGTAGGTGTCATTGGAGTGCTGGCTAAGGTTATGAACCAGATTACTCTGCGCCGGATGGTCAAAGCGGCAGGGAACATGTCAAAGAGTACACACAAACTGATGAAACTGGTGCGGGCAAAATATGAACACGCGTGTATGATGCACGATAAGGTAGAAAATGTTGACGCATTTGTAGAGAAATACATATATGAGTATCGAGGGATTTTATTCCGAGTGCACACGTGGAGGCAGCTGGAAATACAGACAATCTGGTTTTCTGGAATTTTGGCTGTTTTGGGAGCCGCATCGCATTATATGACGCATGGTATATGTGAACAGATGTATCAATATATTGCCGTAGGGGCGGCGGAGATGCTTTTGTTGTTTGTAGTGAGTCAATTGTCGGACGAGCAGTACAAGATAGAGGCGGTAAAGAACTATATGGTAGATTATCTGGAAAATGCATGCGCGCATAAATATCATAAGGTGCGGCAGGCGGAACGGGAAGAGATTAATGTGATTCAGCCGGAGGCATCCGGCGTAAGGGCACAGGGAAAAGGAAAAAGGGGAGAGAAAATAGAGGCAGAAGAGGAGAAAGAGTCACCGGAACTGTCAATCAATATAGAAGGAGAACCGCGCCATGCGAAAAATGGGGAGGCAGCACGGCAGGTTATCCGGCGGGCTGTGCGGGAGAGCAGTGGAGAAAAAGAAGAAACCGCTTTAAAAGAAGAAACAATTCGCCAGATTTTGGAAGAGTTTTTAGCATAGTATATGTAGTATATAAAGATGTTTCGGTAAAAAGAGGCCTGACGAATTGTTTCGTGCTATGACTCTCATAATTCTGCACCACGTTTATCTTTATATCGTTCTTTTCGAATGAAACCTACCGGAATATCCGAGGTTTATCTTGCCTGAATGTAGAAAATATAGTAAGATAAGATAGATTTTAGAAGGATCGGATGGAAGGTTGTCAGAATGTTTATTGTAGAAAACATCCGGGGTACAAAGGAGAGAACTATATGTGGTATTGGATTGTAGTGGCCCTTTTAATTGCCACTGCTGCAGGACTGATTGCTGCGATTTTTATTTCTATAAAGAAGAATAAGCAGTCAGATGGCGGATACGATGAAGAATACGATAGGAAGATGCGTGCAGAGGATCAGACTCAGCGAAGACAGCGTCGGCCACGGGAGGAGACGGCACCAGTACGGGTACGGAGCGAGGAGCGGCCACGCAGAAAACCGAAGAAACAATGGAAGGTGATTTTGGAAAATCTGGATACATGGGAGAAATTTACATATATATTTTACGATAATATCGGGATTGGAAGAGCTAGGAGCTGTGAAGAGTTTGAGAAGTTTTTAACTGTTCAGGATGATCCGAGAGTATCAAAAGTACATTGCGTGATCATTCGAAAGGGAGAAAAGTTATATCTCAAGGATTTGGGGTCCAGAAACGGAACATACTTAAATGGACAGCAGATTCAGCAGCCGGTAGTCATCCAAAGAGATGATGTGATTGGAGTCGGAGAAACACAAATTGAATTACAAAAAGTATTGCGGGTCCGAGATTAATCGTTCCCCTTTTCTTTACAAGCAAACTTTAGCGTGTTAAAATAAAAGTTATCAGAAATTTGATTAAAGTTGATTACAGGAGGAATTAGATGATTAAATTATATGATCATGGCGTATACCTGTTAAACGGCACAGAAATCGTGGAAGATACTGGCAGTGTGCAGGCGCCTTTAAGCAAAGAAGAAGCAGCGAAAAATACAATTGCGTATGGAATTTTGAACGCGCATAATACATCTGGCAATATGGAAAATCTGCAGATCAAGTTTGATAAGCTGACCTCTCATGACATTACATTTGTGGGAATTATTCAGACAGCACGTGCATCAGGACTGGAAAAGTTTCCGATTCCATATGTTTTGACAAACTGTCACAATTCTCTGTGTGCAGTGGGTGGTACCATTAATGAAGATGACCATATGTTTGGACTGACTTGTGCGAAGAAGTATGGCGGCGTTTATGTTCCGCCTCATCAGGCAGTTATCCATCAGTATGCACGAGAGATGCTGGCAGGCGGCGGCAAGATGATTCTTGGTTCTGACAGTCATACACGCTACGGTGCATTGGGAACAATGGCAATGGGTGAAGGTGGACCGGAGCTTGTAAAACAGCTTTTGAATAAGACCTATGATATCAAGATGCCGGGAGTTATCGGTATTTATCTGGATGGAGAACCAATGAAGGGCGTTGGACCACAGGATGTGGCACTGGCAATCATTGGTGCGACATTTAAAAATGGTTATGTAAACAATAAAGTGATGGAATTTGTCGGACCGGGTGTTGAGAAACTGAGCGCTGATTTCCGTATCGGAATTGATGTTATGACAACAGAGACAACTTGTCTTTCTTCCATCTGGAAAACAGATGAGACAATTCGTGAATTCTATGAAATCCATGGAAGAAGCGGAGATTATAAAGAACTGAATCCGGGTGCATGTACATATTATGATGGTATGGTTTACGTGAATTTGAGTGAGATCAAGCCAATGATTGCGATGCCGTTCCATCCAAGTAATGTATATACAATTGATGAAGTAAATGCAAATCTGAAGGATATCCTGCATGACGTAGAGGAAAGAGCACTTGTAAGTCTGGATGGTGCAGTAAATTATTCATTACAGGATAAAATCCGTGATGGGAAACTGTATGTTGAGCAGGGAATCATCGCAGGATGTGCAGGCGGCGGATTCGAAAATATCTGTGCAGCAGCAGATATTATTCGTGGAAAATATATTGGTTCCGATGCATTTACATTTAGTGTATATCCGGCAAGTACGCCGATTTATATGGAACTGGTGAAAAATGGAGCAGTGGCAGATCTGATGGCAGCAGGTACAATTGTGAAGACTGCATTCTGCGGACCATGTTTTGGGGCAGGAGATACACCGGCAAATAATGCATTCTCGATTCGTCATTCTACAAGAAACTTCCCGAACCGTGAAGGTTCTAAATTACAGAGTGGACAGATTTCCTCTGTTGCATTGATGGATGCGCGTTCTATCGCAGCAACAGCGGCAAATAAAGGATTCTTGACTCCGGCAACAGCTATGGACGTAGAATTTAAAGGACCAAAATATCATTTTGATTCCAGTATTTATGCGAACCGCGTGTTCGATAGCAAGGGAGTTGCGGATCCGTCTGTCGAGATACAGTTTGGACCAAATATTAAGGACTGGCCGGCAATGTCTGCATTACCGGAAAATCTGATTTTGAAAGTTGTTTCTGAGATTCATGATCCGGTTACTACGACAGATGAGCTGATTCCGTCAGGAGAGACTTCTTCTTATCGCTCCAATCCACTTGGACTGGCTGAGTTTGCTTTGTCCAGAAAGGACCCTGCATACGTAGGAAGAGCAAAAGAAGTACAGGCGGCACAGAAGGCAATTGAAGCGGGAACATGCCCGCTGGAAGTACTGGATGAATTGAAACCGGTAATGGAAACGATTCAGAAAACATATCCGGAAGTCGGAGAAGGCAACATTGGTGTTGGAAGTACAATCTTTGCAGTTAAACCGGGAGATGGATCTGCGCGTGAGCAGGCTGCATCCTGTCAGAAGGTATTGGGCGGATGGGCAAATATTGCTAACGAGTATGCAACGAAACGGTATCGTTCCAATCTGATCAACTGGGGAATGCTGCCGTTCTTGACAGAGGCAGATCATGAGGCTCTGCCGTTTAAGAATGGAGATTACATCTTTGTACCGGACGTGCGTAAAGTTGTGGAAGAAAAGCAGGCAGTTGTGAAGGCTTATGTAGTGGGAGATTCTTTACGGGAAATCGAATTGAAACTGGGAGAAATGACTGACGCAGAGAGAGAGATTATTCTGAAAGGATGTCTGATTAATTATTACAGAGGCTGATCATTTAGAGAATCACAAGAACCACAGCGTGGCGGCATGTTAGGTCACGCTTGAATATGATTTTCAGATAGGTACAAATGCAAAAGGGTATCACAAGACCATCAGAGGTGAGTGATGCCCTTTGTCTGTTTTAAAATAGATTATGGAATAAAATTTCAGATGGATTTATCAGGTGAATATCGACAGGAGGTTGAAAAATGAACAAAGAACAAGAGTTTCTGGAAAAATTAAGTTTATTAAAGGAAAAAGCATTGGGGCAGGAGAGTCGGATTTCGCAGGAGGAAGTACGGGAGTTTTTTGCACAGGATTGTCTGGCAGAAGAACAGATGCTGCTGGTTTATGATTATCTTCTCTCTCAACGGATTACCGTAACCGGATATATGAAAAGTGGGGAGGTGATGCCACAGAATCAGGCAGGAGGAGGTAGTGTCTATACTCCGGAAGAAGAAGCATATCTAAAAGAATATGAAACAGATCTGGCAGCGCTGCGCCAGGAAAAGCCGGGAGAGCGGGAACAGTTATTGAAATTGACAGCAGAGGGAGATGTAGATGCGAAGAGTCGCTTGACGGAGATTTATCTTCCGGTGGTGCTGGAGATTGCAAAACAACTGCGGTGCCAGGATGTATTTTTGGGTGATCTGGTTCAGGAAGGAAATGTAAGCCTGATGCTGGCATTAGATTTTTTGAAGGCAGAGGGAACACTGGAAGGTCAGGCGGAAGAAATCGATCTGTGTCTGCGAAGAGAAATTCGTCAGGGGATTCAGGTTTTGATTGAGGAACAGACAGAGATGAAACGTTGTGATAAGAAAATGGAAGAACAGGTAAATGATCTGGACGTGGCGCTGCATCGTCTCGCAGATGAGAAAGGGCGGGCAGTCACGATTGATGAATTGGCCGAATATATGGAAATTTCGGAAGAAGCAATTTTGGATATTATGAAATTGGCCGGAGAAGATTTGTATGAAAAATACAAGGATGGCGAATCGGAAAAAAACTGAGAGCGGACATATTTAAAAAAGCAATGCAACAAAGGAAGCCTTTTTATACTCTAATAAATATATCTGGAAAAGAAAGGAGGGCGTCGGATGCAGGATTATGAAACCTGTTCAGAGCGGATATTGATTCGGAGAGCCAGGCGTGGCGATGTGCAGGCATTTGGAATTTTATATGGAAGAATTTACAAAGATTTGTATCGATTTGCTTTGTACACGATGAAACAGACACAGGATGCAGAGGATGTTGTCAGTGAGACGGTGGTGACTGCGTATGAAAAATTACATCAGTTAAAGAAAGAAGAGTCTTTTCGGAGCTGGATTTTTACAATACTGGCAAATCAATGCAAAAAACATTTTCGGAAAAATGGGAATACGGATGAGCTAACAGAAGGAGTTGCAGTACAGGAAGTGAATCATGAAGAGAATCAGGATATCAGAAATGCGTTTATGCAGTTGAATGAAGACGATCGGATGATTATTGCCTGTTCTGTGTTTGGAGGGTATCCCAGCGAAGAAATCGGAAGCATGTTGCAGATGAATCCTGCTACAGTGCGATCTCGCAAGGCCCGCGCATTGGAAAAGATGCGGCAGATGTTGGAATAGAAATTATTAGAGTAGAAAGGGGTTAGGAATAATGGACGATAGAGAATTGAAGAAATGGATTCAAGACCAGTCAGAGAACATAGAGATTCCGGCGTCCCTGGAACCGGAAAATGTTGTAAAACAGTTGGAAAAAAAGGTGAAGAAAAACAAGACGGCATATCATAGGAAGGTGATCGGTGCGGCAGCCTGTCTGGTTGTAGTAGTTGGTATCGGTGCGGCAGGAATTGCAGGCGTGTTTGGTTCACGAGGAAATGAAGGGACAGGAATACAACAGGCAGAGGAACGGACGGATGAGGCTGTAGCTGGTAAGGTGGCTGCGATTGCAACGGCAGAAGATTACGATGAAGTATATTCATATATTGAAGCAGAAAATAAGAGACGGGATCAAGGAAATAGCTGGCTGCGAAGCGGCGGGGAATCGGATGCGAAGACCGAATCTGTGGCTGATGCCTCAGGCAGTACGAATGGTGCATCGATGCAGTATGCGGATTCCGGTTATTCTGATACCAATATCCGGCAGGAGGGTGTTGGAGAAGGCGACCGGGTGAAGACGGATGGAGAACGAATGTATGTAGTGGATAATCATTCCGTCAATATTGTAGATATTACGCAGGAACAAATGCAGGAACTCAGTAAAATTAACTTTTCGGAAGAACAATATATATCCGAGCTCTTTGTGAAAAATGACCGCCTGATTGTTTTCTATAATCAGACGGAAGTCAGCGAAGTAGAGGACGAGGAAATGATAGCAGCGGATATGGACGTAAAGTCAGTGGACGGTGCGTATTATCGGGAATATACGGTTGCGGAAACATTCGATATCAGCAATCCGGAAGAGCCGAAGTCTGTCGGAAAAGTTTCACAAAGCGGATCTTTTCACACTATGCGGGCAGTGGGCGATTATGTGTATTTGTTCAGTAATTATTACCCGGAAATGGACAGCAGCCGAACTTATGTAGAAGGTTATATTCCAAAAGTACAGGGAGAGGCTCTGCAGAGTACAGATATCTTACTGCCGTCATGGAAGACAGGAAGCCAATATACGGTCATCACAGCTTTTTCCATGCAGGATCCGGAAAATCAGACAGACAGTAAGGCTGTGTTTGGGGCATCGGAGCTGTGTTATGTGAGTGAAAGTCATATTTATATCTGTGAAACGGATTATGGATATGAAGATGCTGATACGAATCAGACTTGTATTCGTAAGATTGCGTATGAAGATGGAACTCTTAATGCAGTTGGCCAGGTAAAAATAGAAGGCGTATTGAATGACACATTTAGTATCGATGAATACGAAGGCAATCTGCGGCTGGTAACGACAATCACACACAATAAAAGTGGAGGTGTCTTTCCGATTGCATGGCTGAGAAATGAGACAGAAGAAGCGGAAGAGGCAGAAAAAGACAGCAATACATTATATATTCTGGATGAAAATCTGGAAGAACTGTCCAGAATCGAAGGATTGGCAGAAGAAGAGCAAGTGTATTCCGCAAGATTTGTGGGAAATACAGGCTATTTCGTAACATTTCGGCAGACGGACCCACTGTTCTCTGTAGATTTGTCAGATCCGAACAAACCAAAAATATTGGGTGAACTGAAGATTCCTGGATTTTCCGAATACCTTCATCCGTATGGGGAAGGACAGTTGCTTGGAATTGGCATGGACGTAGATGAGAGTGGTACTGTAACGAATGGAGTAAAACTTTCAATGTTCGATATCAGTGATCCTGCGGATGTAAAAGAGTTTCAGAAATATGTGCTGAAAGGAACCTATTCTACGGATGTGGCATATAATTATAAGGCCGCTTTTGTGGATGTGGAGAAAAATATGATTGGGTTTACTGTATATGGAGAGACAGCGAAATATGATATATTCTCTTATGATAAGGAAAACGGATTTACTTTGATTTTTGAGCGGGAACTGACTGGAATGTTTTCGGATGTACGGGCGTTTTACGTAGGAGAACGTTTATATCTGGTGGCAGGAAATACGGTGGAATCTTATCATCTGGATACATTTGAAAAAATAGATGATCTTGTGTTATAATCTACAAATAAAGCAGAGTGAAGTGGAACAATACACTGCTCTGCTTTTATTTTGGAGGTAGAACATGATATTTGATACACATGCACATTATGATGATCAGCAATTTGATATAGATAGAGAAATACTTTTGCGGTCTATGGAAGAGCAGGGAGTGGGGACCATTGTGAATGCAAGTGCAACGGTTGAATCCTGGCAAAAGGTTTTGAAATTAACGGAGCAGTATCCGTTCCTGTATGGGATGATCGGAGTGCATCCGGATGAGGTCGGTGCGCTTGATGAAGCCCGTTTTCAGGAGATGGAGAGACTGCTGCAAGAAGAAAAGATGGTTGCTGTAGGAGAAATCGGGCTGGATTATTATTGGGATAATGAGAGCCATGATATCCAGAAAAAATGGTTTATCCGACAGCTGGAACTGGCAAGAAAGCTGGGGCTTCCTGTGAATATCCATAGCCGGGAGGCTGCGGCGGATACGATGCAGATTTTAAAAGAATATGGACAAGAGATGAAGGCAATTATTCACTGTTATTCGTATTCGGAGGAAATGGCAGAAGAATACGTGAAGATGGGGTATCTGCTAGGAATCGGCGGAGTAGTGACGTTTAAGAATGCGCGTAAATTAAAAGAAGTTGTACAGGCAGTGCCGATCTCACATCTCGTGTTGGAAACAGATTGTCCGTATCTGGCGCCGGAACCGAATCGTGGGAAACGAAATTCTTCTATTTATCTGCAAAATGTTGCAAAAGCAATTGCAGAGTTAAAAGACATGACAACGGAAGAAGTGATTCAGATAACAGAGGCTAATGCAAAAGCGTTTTATCAGATTTGATAAGCGTTTGATAAGTGAAGGAAAGAGGAAAAGCATATGAAAGAACCTACCTTGGGAAATCCACAGAATACGATTGCGGTACTTCAAAAGTATAATTTTACATTTCAGAAAAAGTTTGGACAGAATTTTCTGATTGATACACATGTGCTGGATAAGATCATCCGCTCCGCAGAGATTACAAAGGATGATATGGTATTGGAAATCGGGCCGGGAATCGGAACAATGACCCAGTATCTTGCCTGCGCTGCGGGAAAGGTTGTTGCAGTTGAAATCGACAAAGCGCTGATTCCGATTCTGGAAGATACGTTAGATGGTTATGAGAATGTACAAATCATCAATGAGGATGTTTTAAAAGTAGATATCGCAAAACTTGCAGAAGAAGAAAACGGAGGACGACCGATCAAAGTTGTTGCTAATCTTCCATACTACATTACTACGCCGATTATTATGGGACTGTTTGAAAATCATGTGCCGCTGAAGAGCATTACGGTAATGGTTCAGAAAGAGGTAGCAGACCGGATGCAGGTTGGACCGGGAACAAAGGATTATGGGGCTTTGTCACTTGCAGTTCAGTATTATGCGAGCCCGTATATCGTTGCGAATGTTCCGCCGAATTGTTTTATGCCCCGGCCAAAGGTTGGATCTGCAGTGATTCGTCTGGAGCGGTATGAAGAGCCGCCGGTTCAGGTGGACGATGAAAAATTGATGTTTCGGATTATTCGGGCATCTTTTAATCAACGCAGAAAAACATTAGCAAATGGTTTGAAAAATTCACCGGAACTTCACTTTACAAAAGAGGAGATAGAACAGGCAATCGAGGCTCTCGGAAAAGGTGCGAGTGTGCGCGGAGAAGCATTGTCGTTGGAAGAATTTGCGAAATTAAGTAATATACTCGGAAAAAGTGAATGTAGTTCATAAATTTTTAATAGACCAAATTATTGTATCAGACTTCGATTTTTAGTATAATAAAAAGAGTTATTACAAAAAAAGGAGGATGATTGCATGCAGAAAGATATCGACAGCTTGATTTTTCAGAATACTCCGAAGATCATGGAGCTTGCTCAGAAGTGCGAAGAAAACAATGCAATAGAAAGAGACTTGTATACGAAGTATGATGTTAAGAGAGGTCTTCGTGATTTAAATGGTAAGGGTGTACTCGCCGGTTTGACTAATGTCTCAGATGTATGTGCAAAGAAAATTGTAAACGGTGAAGAAGTTCCTTGTGCCGGTAGTCTTTATTATCGAGGATATAACATCAAGGATATCGTAAAAGGATTCTTGGATGCACATCATCCGGGATTTGAAGAAACCGCATATTTGTTGCTTTTTGGAGAACTTCCGACAAGTGCAGAGCTAAAAGAGTTTCAAGAGCTGCTTGTAGAGCGGAGAATGCTTCCTCCGAACTTCGTGCGCGATGTAATTATGAAGGCGCCGAGCAGAGATATGATGAACGGTATTTCAAGATGTATTTTGCAGTTATATACCTATGATATGAAGGCGGATGACACGACGATTCCAAATGTACTTCGTCAGTGCTTGAATTTGATCAGTCAGTTCCCGATGTTAATGGTATATTGCTATCATGCATATAATTACAGAAGAGGAAAAGATCTCTATATTTATGCGCCGGATCCGACCTTATCTACAGCAGAGAATATTTTGATGATGTTGAGAGAAGATCGTAAGTATACGCAGTTGGAAGCTAAGATTTTAGATATGGCACTTGTTCTTCATATGGATCACGGCGGTGGTAACAACTCAACATTTACAACCCACGTGGTAACATCTTCAGGAACCGATACATATTCCACCATTGCTGCTGCTATGGCGTCCTTGAAGGGACCAAAGCATGGTGGTGCGAATATTAAAGTAACACAGATGTTTGAAGATATGAAGAATACCCTGACTGACTGGGAAGATGAATCACAGATTCGAACATATCTGGAAGCGTTGCTGGATAAGCAGGCATTTGACCGTAAGGGATTGATCTATGGAATGGGTCATGCGATTTATTCTGTTTCTGACCCACGTGCAGATATCTTTAAAGAATTTGTACAACAGCTTGCAAAAGAAAAAAATAGAGAACATGAATATGCACTTTATGCAAAAGTAGAAGAAATGGCACCGAAGATTATTGGTGAGAAGCGTAAGATTTACAAAGGTGTAAATGCAAACGTTGATTTTTACAGTGGATTAGTTTACAGCATGCTGGATTTACCACCGGCGTTGTATACACCGATTTTTGCAGCAGCGCGTATCGTTGGCTGGAGTGCACACCGCTTAGAAGAGCTGAAAAATGTTGACAAGATCATTCGTCCGGCATACAAACCGCTTGCACCGCATCGTGAATATATAAAATTAGATGATAGGTAGAGAGTGACATGAAAGACGAGTTCTATTTTCCATCAAAGGATGGAAATACTGAAATTCATACAATTGTATGGAAGCCGGAAGGAGAAGTAAAAGCAGTTCTTCAGCTGGCACACGGTATGGTAGAATATATCGACCGTTATGATGAGTTTGCAAATTATTTGTGTGAAAAGGGAATTTATGTTGTTGGAAACGACCACTTAGGACATGGAAAGTCTGTTCAGAGTAAGTCAGAGTACGGATATTTTCATAAGAAAAACGGTAATGCATGTCTGATTGCAGATATGCATGCACTTCGTACTCGTATTTCAAAAAAATATCCGGATGTGCCATATTTCATGTTGGGACATAGTATGGGATCCATTTTAATGCGTCAGTATATGCAGGTTTATGGAAATGGACTGAGTGGAGTTATCCTGTTAGGAGTAGTAGCAGAGCGTTCAAAGGCTGCACTGTGTAGTGGAAGAATCTTATGTAAATTTCTTTCATTAGTAAAGGGCGGTCATTATAGAAGCAAGTTAGTTGACACATTAGTAACAGGTTCCTTCAATCGAAAGTTTAAACCGGCGCTGACACGAGCGGATTGGGTAACAAGTGATGCAGAGCACTTGGAAAAATATATAAATGATCCATTGTGTTCCTTTGTTTTTACCGTAAATGCTTATTACCATATGCTTGGTGGTTTGCAGCAGGTTAGTAAAAAGGAAAGCGCATTTATGATTCCGAAGCATTTGCCGATTTTGTTGGCAGCAGGATCTGAAGATCCGGTTGGAAAGTTTGGAAAAGGTGTGCGGAAGATTTTTGAGCGATATAAAAAAGCAGGAATCGAAGATGTTAGTTTGCGGCTTTATTCGGGAGATCGGCATGAATTACTAAATGAGACAGATCGTCAGCAGGTATATGCAGATCTTTATGATTGGTTGAAAAGTCGGATATAATGAAAAGATAGAATCAAAATAAAATAAGATGTGAGCAGAGAATGGAGATTGCACAGAAGAGCAGTCTCCATTTTTGTTTATGTAAAGCATTGTTTAATCTATATCAAAATGTTATAATAAGCACAAACTTTTCGTGCAAAATAAACAAATAGAGAGAAGGCGTTAGATGATGAGCAGAGACACGAAGATTATTGCACTGACAGGAAAGGGAGGTGTCGGAAAAACATCTATTTCAGCAGCCTTGGTAAAACTGCTTGTAGAAGAATTTCCGGAAAAGAAAATTCTGGCAATCGATGCAGATCCGGCGATTGGGCTTGCGACTGCACTTGGGATTGAACCAGAGCTGACATTGGATGACATCCGCAATGAAATTGTTGCGAATGTGGAGGGCGGAAAGACACAGGAAGCGATGGAGCTTTTATCAGAATCCAGATATAAGATTGCAGAGGCAGTTGTTGAAAAGGACGGATTTGCATTTTTAGCAATTGGGAGACCGGAATCTGCAGGATGTTATTGCCGGGTGAATTCTTACTTAAAAGATGTGATTACTATGATTTCCGGACAATTTGATTATGTTGTGATTGACGGGGAGGCGGGAATCGAGCAGATCAATCGAAGAGTAATGGAAAAAGTGACCCACTTATTGTTGATTTCTGATACAAGTAAAAAGGGATTAGAAGTCATTAAAACAATAGAGAGCGTCGCATCAGAATTGGTACAGTATGATGAGATCGGACTTATTGTAAACAGAGTAGAAGACGAGTTGATGTTAGAAAAATTAGATACAAGAGGGTTAGAATTATTGGCGGCAATTCCGTCAGATAAGACATTGGCTATGTATGATTTTGAAGGAAAATGTATCACAGATCTGCCGGATGAATCACCGGTTGTGGTTCATGTGCGTAAGGCGATGCAGAAGTTTGGGATTTTGTAAAGGAGACTTTTATGAAAGATTTAAAACATATGATATATTTTGAACAGCTGCTGGACAGTGCGTATAATGATCTGGTCCGGGAAGCTCAATCACAGGATCGAGTGGCAGTTGGATATACATGTTTTCATATACCTGAAGTACTTTTGAACCTGGATAACTGCTTTTCGGTGAGATTGAGGGCACCATATATGGGCTCAACAGAGATCGCAACATATTATCTGGCAAGCAGTTCTTGTGAATTTTCCAGAGCATTGTTGGAGCGTGCGATTGAAGGAGGATTCCAATTTCTGGATGCAATTGCAGGAGTCGATATCTGCGAGTGTATGAATCGTTGTTATGAGAATATGGAACTTTTGGATATAAAGGGAAAGAATAAGGATAAGTTTTTTATCAGTTATGTAGATGTGCCGGGAAAAGATGAAGAAATTACTGTAGAACATGTAGTGGAGCAGCTTCAGCGAAAGGTTTTGCAGCCACTTCATGAACGTTACGGAACGGATATTTCGGATGCAGCAATACGACGGGCTGTTGAGAAGCATAATGAAATATGCAGGATCATTACAGAAATCGGAGAAATGCGAAAAGCAGAAAATCCGGTGATTACAGGAGCAGAATTCCACAAGATTGTGTTGGCTACATATGTATGTCCGAAAGATTTGATTTTGGATAAATTATATGAAACATTGGAAGAACTGAAAACTAGAGAACCGGATAAAAAATCTCCGTTTAGAGCACGTGTGGTAATCGTAGGTGGAGAGATTGACGATCCGGATATGATTGAACTGGTAGAAGACAGCGGCGCTTACGTTGCAGCAGATCGGTTCTGTTATGGTTCTATTCCGGGAAGAAAAGAGATTCCTTTGCGTGATGACGAGGACGCGCTGACTCAGATTGTGCGCTTTAATATCGAGGAAACAGCATGTCCGCGTTATGTTACTCCGAATAAGATTAAGTTCCGGCAGGATCAGGCGGCAAAATTGGTGGAGGAATACCATGCAGATGGAATCATTTATGAGCAGATGAAATTCTGTTCTTATTGGTCCTTTGAACGGACGCTGCAGAGTCATGTGCTGGCGGAAGAATATCAAATACCAACCTTGTCGATCGATCGTCCATACCAGGCAAAGTCCAGTGGACAGCTGCGAACAAGAGTACAGGCATTTGTGGAAAGTTTGGAGATTAAAAAGATCAAAGCGCGCAGAGAAAAGGAGGCCGGACAATGAAAAAGCAATCATTTGTGGGAAAACTCAAAGAAGCAGCTCCGGGTATCGTCAAGGATATCAAACATTATGCGAAGCCGAGAGTGAAGCTGCATAACGAAGGCCTTGGAGATTATTATACAGAAGGATATCGAAGTCTGAATCAGAGAGAGTGGAAAGGGGCAAAGGACACGGCGTATGACTTTGCATCCTGGCTGAAAGTATATGGTTATATGGCAGTTACATTGGGAAAACATCCGGTAGCATTAGTAAAAGCATTTGAGAGATATCCATGGATGTCTTCCTATCTGACGGTTGCAAATATGTTAGACCGACATAAATTGGGACTCCGAGGAAATCAACTTCGTTACACACAGGAACAATTTTATGGCGTTGTACACAATTCAGTTGACGTCATTGTTAAAATATTAGAGAGAGATGAAAATCTGAATTCTCCAAAGAATAAAAGGGCAGCAAAACTTCGTGCAAAAACAGTCATGTTTGATGAGATGACTCCATCCATTATTATGGCAGGTTTTCCTACATTAGATTGGATTGATATTGCAATGTCTCCGGTTTGTCTCCCGGGAGAAGTAGATCAGAATGCCAACGTCATTTATGTAGATGCAGCAGAGCGTATGGGATTGGCAGCTGATGTGTGTCCACTTCCATCTGCGGAAGTAGGATGTGCAATCATGAATGATTATCCACAGGTAGGAAGTTCGTTCATCACAAGTTCCATGCCATGTGATGGTTCGCTGGGAGCGGCATTGTTTATGGATCGATATATGAAGAAAGTACCAAGCTTCACATTGACACCGCCACAGCGATTTAATGAGCCTGAGACAAATGCATATGCAGTGAAAGACTTGAAAAATTGTATCAAGTTTATTGAAGATACTTACAATGTAAAATGGGATTGGAATGCATTCTGGCAGAAGGCAACGGAATACAATCGTACGACACAGTGTATGCTGGATAAGTGGGATGTCAATTGTACGCCTTACCCACAGGTCATCGGAAGTGCGTTATCTTTGCAGAGAGAATATGAATTCCAGACAGCGGCTTGCCTGGATCCATTCCTGACAAAACAAGATGAAAAAGTCAATGAGATGATGCTGAAAGGATATGAGGAAGATAAAGCGGCAGATCGCAGAGATTACAAGTACCGCGCAATCGTATGGTGTTGTCCGGCACATTATTATACACACTTCACAACATGGGCAGAGCATACGTGGGGCATTCGTACATTAGTGGATATGGAAAGTATGCTGAGTTATCATTTCTATCATATCGGGGATGAAGAACAGGCATTGGTAGATATGGCTATGGCTTATGAGCGGATGATGATGCGTTCCCACAGTAATGGCGGATATGTCAATGCATTGGATGAGTGCTGGAAGATGTGCGAGAAGTTTAATGCCAATATTGTTATTATGTACGATCATGTATCTTGTAAGAATTTTGGAGGACTACATGGTTTGTTTGAAGATCAGGCAAGGGAGAGAGGCATTCATCTCATCTGGGTACAGCATGATTTGATGGATCCTAGAACAGTTTCAAGGAAAGCAATGCGTGACGCTGTAAACAAATATATGTCTACGGTATTTCGCGAGACACCACTGGATGAGACCTATTTGGACTACAGTGATGAATTGACATGGTAGAAATCTAAGCAGAAAGAGTAGATGAAAACAGGAGGTTGAAGAGATGAAATATTTCGGTGGATGTGATGTAGGATCTACATATACAAAGACAGTGATTCTGGATGAAGATGGAAAAATCGTAGCTGCGAATACAATTAAGAGTAAGATTAATAGTGCAGAGAGTGCGAAAGCAGGCTTGGAACAGGCATTGAGTGAAGCTGGTTTGAAAGAGGTTTCCGATCTAACCTATTTGATTGGAACCGGATATGGCCGTAATAAGGTGCCGCAGGCAGATGAAAATATTTCTGAAATCAGCTGTCATGCGATGGGAGTTCATGTGACAGATCCATCTGTCCAGGCAATCATAGATATTGGAGGACAGGATGTAAAGGGGATTGCAGTAGATACAGACGGCACAGTTAAAACGTTTGCAATGAACGACAAATGCGCGGCCGGAACCGGAAGATTCTTTGAATCTATGGCAAATGCATTTGAGTTGTCATTAGAGGAATTTTCTAAATTGAGTCTAACGGCAGAAAATGTAATACCGATCACAGCACAGTGCACAGTTTTCGCAGAGTCTGAAGTAATTACTCTTGTAGGCGAGGGCAAACCGAGAAATGAGATTGCAGCCGGAATCCAGCAGGCTGTTGCAAAGAGATGTTTTGTCATGGCAAAAAAAGCCGGTGCAAAAGATGCAATTACGCTTACGGGAGGATGTGCAAAGAATCAAGGCTTAAAAGCTGCTATTGAAAAAGTATTGCGAATGAAAGTGATCGAATTAAAAACAGATCCACAACTGATGGGAGCTCTTGGAGCGGCAGAATTTGCAAGACAAAAAGGACTGGATTTGTAGGAAAGGAGCGCTTTTCATGAAAAAAGCATTCAAATTTATTTTTAAAGTATTTATGATTCTTGCAGCAGTTCTTGGCCTGTTGTTTGCAGTTTATATGACAAATGCAGATTCCAAATTGGTAGAGTTTATCTACGATAAACTGGCAAAATATCATGAGTCTAAGAAGGTAGAGGATCATATTTAATAATGCAGGTATATGATAAAGTAATTAAAACAACGGAAGAGATTCTGGCACCTTTTCACGTAAAGGATTTGAGTAAAAGACCGGCAAAACGGTGGCCACTGTTAACAGAAAATGAATTTCTTCTTCGCAATGAAGTCGCTTTTGAATTGGGAGACCGGATGGAGCCTGCTACCTGTTACCAGGCAGTGACATCGAACGAACACTTAGTCGGAGAAGATAAGATTCTTCTGTATGGACCGGATTTGCAAGAAATAAAAAGCAACGTTCCGTTTACAAGGATTACGTGGTTGCAGATAGAACCAGAAGAAAATCAAGATAAGGCCTACAGACAGATAAAAAAGCTAGAATTTGCAAGGTTCAAAATGATTCCCAAGGGATATATGATGCTTTCTTCCAGTATGGAACAGAAAGAACAAGTGCGAGTTAGTAAGCAGGCGATAAAGAACGGCTTAGATTTTTCGACAATCGGTCATATGATTATTGATAAGTACAAAAAAGAGTTTGGTGTAAAACATGTGCAAGTACTATTTATAACAGAGAAATTGCCCGTGATATCGCAGCTGATCGAACAAGGAAAAAAAGTAGATGAAATAACCAATGCGTTTGATCATATTTTGAAAAACATTATTCTTGATTGTGATCTGTGTCCGCTGCATCCGATTTGTGATGATGTAGAAGAATTGCGGAAAATACATTTTGAAGTAAAACAAAATTAAATGCGAAGACCCTTAAATATAAGAAAATTAAAAAAGCTCTTATATTTAGGGGTTTTTTACGCTATACTATAATGTTGGTAGAAAAATAAGGAATGAATTTTTAATGAAAAGAATAGGGGGAATGTAAAGTGAGTTTATCAAAACAAAAGAAAAATCGATATGAAATCGATATGTGTAATGGCTCGGTTATGGATAAATTAATTTCATTTTCCATACCACTGATGTTGTCCGGTATTTTACAATTGTTGTTTAATGCAGTTGATATTATCGTTGTCGGAAGATTTACAGGAAGTCATGCGTTGGCAGCGGTTGGTTCTACAACAGCATTGATCAATGTTTTTACCAATTTATTTATTGGAGTTTCTCTTGGCGCAAATGTTTTGGCGGCACGTTTCTATGCTGCAAATCGCGAAAGAGAAATGTCAGAAACAGTACATACAGCAATCACATTTGCGTTGATTAGCGGAGTGGTTATGGTATTTGTAGGCCTTCTGTTTTCAAGAGGGGCTCTGGAATTGATGGACACGCCGGCAGATGTAATCGAACAATCTACGCTTTATATGAGAATTTACTTTTCGGGAATGCCCTTTTTTATGATGTATAATTACGGCGCAGCAATCCTAAGAGCTGTTGGAGATACAAAACGACCACTGATGTTTTTGATCGTGGCAGGAATTACAAATGCACTATTAAATTTAGTTCTGGTAATTGTATTTCATATGGGAGTTGCCGGAGTTGCGATTGCAACGGTGATCGCACAGATGATTTCCTGTGTTTTGGTATTACGTTGTTTGTATAAGACAGATAGTTGTTATCAATTACGTTTTTCAAAAATGATGCTGAAGTGGGATTATCTGAAACAGATTTTTCAGGTAGGAATTCCGGCTGGAATCCAGAGTACAGTAATTAATTTTTCCAATGTATTGCTACAGTCTTCAGTAAACTCATTTGGTTCTGTAGCAATGGCAGGCTATACAGCAGCCAACAATATTTTTGGTTTTTTGTTTGCTTCAGTAAATTCGATCACACAGGCATGTATGAGCTTTACCAGCCAAAATTATGGGGTTGGAAAATGGAAGAGAATGGATAAGGTTCTTCGAAATTGTATCTTATTATCCGTTGTTGTTTCGGTGATATTGGGAGGAAGTTCCTATGTATTTGGACCGGAACTATTAAAGATATATACATCAGATCAGGCCGTGATCCAATGTGGAATGGAAATTTTGCTGTATACAACAGTGACCTATTTTATGTGCGGACTAATGGATCTGTTTCCGGGAGCGTTAAGAGGGATGGGGTATTCGGCAGTGCCGATGTTATTATCTGTAATCGGAACAGTGGGAACCAGAGTTGTATGGATATATTTGATTTTCCCGAAACATCGTGCACTGGACGTTTTGTTTATTTCGTATCCGGCATCTTGGCTTGTGACAATTATCTTGCAGGTAATCTGCTATTACTTTGTACGGAAACGCGTGAAAAAGAAATTTTTAAATGTACAGGATTAAAATAAAATGGACAGAATGATACCGGCTGACGCAGAGAAGCCCCATAATGTTCCCAGTATTTTAAACAGACGTTTTTTGTCCTGACATGTTTTAAATAAAACAAATAAACCAAGACCGGTGCTTGCGCAAAGACCGGAAACAAGGGATGCAAAACTTAAAATTCCTTCTCCAAAAAGTTGCGTAAGTAAAATTGACGCAGCACAGTTTGGAATCAATCCGATCACTGCAGTAAGGATTGGTTGGAAAATAGAATTCTTCAATAGAAGAGAAGCCAGTTTTGTAAATCCAATCAAATTTAATAATAGATTCAACGCCAGATTGAATATAAAAATATAGAAGAACAAGTTAAAGGTATGCTGCAGTGCATGCACAAAGATGTTGTGATGGTGGTGGCAGCAGCCCGTATGATGCTCTAAAAGATTGGCGTCTTCTGCAGTTTCAAAATGTTTGGCGAAGAAAAAATCAACAAGATATCCGCAAACAATTGCAATGATTCCTTTGCAAATAAGTAAAGCCGGGATAATATCTGATTTTTCCGGCATACCAAGCAAAATCAAGATAGCTTCGTCAGAAGAGGAAAGAAAAACTGCCAGTAATGTACCCGGAGAAATCAGAGAGGATGCAAAAAGATTTGCTCCAAGTACTGGAATTCCACATTCAGGGATGCAGCCGAGCAATCCACCGAGAAGCGGACCGGTCTTCCGAAAGCGGACCAGCATTGTCTGATTTAAGTGCCCAGAATACTTTTCCAACAGCTCCAATATGAAAAAAGCAAGAAAGAGAAAGGGAAAAAGTCGTAGACTGTCGATTGCGGCATCTGTAATTAAATCAATTATCATATCAATCACCTCGTTATATGTCACTATTCTATCACAAAAAGTATATAGCGAAAACCCGTTAACCATTGGCTAACGGGTTTCGTTGTTTTTATAGTTATCTAAAGGAATGAGAGTAAAGTGCG
>ENA-UONQ01000517-UONQ01000517.1-human-gut-metagenome-genome-assembly--contig:-CS26-NODE-517-length-48158-cov-5.260919_pt1 | contig 48158 bp, 42 predicted proteins | sample MGYA00242460_ERZ724007 | MGnify/ENA metagenome assembly ERZ724007
ATGAAACTGTATGCAGCCTGTATGATGTGTCTGCTTTCCGGACAGGAAAGAAAACTGCGGGAGTGCCGGGATGAGGATAAAAAGGCAAGGTATATGAAGGAATTGCTGCGCTTGACTGCGGATAGCGGGGAAGATGCCTGCGCTCCCTGGCTGGCAGCCCGGATTGGTGAGGTTTATGAAAAATATTTTGGAGTCCCGGAGGATTATGGCCCTGTAAAAGAAGCTTATAATCGCCTGGTTCTGGATATGGAGACCGAGATTGAGGAGAAAATCAGGAGCGCAAAAGATCCTCTTTATACGGCAATGCGGTATGCGAGAATCGGAAATTATATTGATTTTTCTGCAGTCAGTGATGTGAAGCCGGAGGAATTTTTATCCCTTCTGGATCGGGAAAAGGATTTGATTGATGAGGAGGAGTACAGGCACTTTACCGGGGAACTGAAGGGGGCGGAACGCCTGGTTTATCTTCTGGATAACTGCGGAGAGATTGTACTGGACAAGCTGGTTATCCGCATACTAAGGGAGCAGTATCCTCATCTGAAGATAACGGCTGTGGTCCGCGGCGCCCAGGTGATCAACGATGCGACAAAAGAGGATGCGGTGTTTACCGGCCTTACCGGGGAGGCTGAGGTGATCGGCAACGGAGATAATGCAGCAGGAACCATTTTATCCCGGATTTCACCGGAAGCATCAGCTGTCATTGAAGCAGCCGATGTGATTCTTTCCAAGGGACAGGGGAATTTTGAATCTCTTCATGGATGCGGACTCAATATTTATTATCTCTTCCTGTGCAAATGTGACTGGTTCATGAAAAAGTTCCAGGTAGACCGGTATCAGGGGATGTTTGTAAATGAACGTCGGGTTCATGTGTGGAATGAAAATTGAGGCAGGGAATACCCTGCCTCGGTTTTTTCACACCCTCCGGCTGTCAAAATAGGGAAATTGGTCGATGGCGTCCAGAATATCACGGAAGTCATCCCGGGGGGCTGTTTTGATATAATTTTTCAGGATTTCCTGTTCTCTGTCCTTAAAGGGGCCGTAAAAAATGTCGTAAAGATTGTGGCCTCTCAGATAAATTTTGATTTCTTCCATGTGTTCTTTCATGTCTTCCGGAGAAGTAAAATTCCGGCCCAGAACCTGCATCAGCTGCTGGCCGCTGCGGAGCCGGTGCAGGTACTCGTTCCATTTTTCATACAGGATGGAATAAAATTTTTCTTCAGATTCTACAATGCCAAGGACAGCCATCATCTTCGGATTCAGAAAATAATTCTCAAAGGAATAGTATTTTAAAATCAGTACATTTCTCCGTGTAACCCGGGGAAGCCGATCCACGTCTTCCAGATTCCGCTCATCGTAGTAACGGCACAGCTGGGAGGCCAGCTCTTCCGGGTCCTTGCCGTCTCCATCCCGTATCATGAGAAACTGATCCCGGATATAGACCTGATTCATGTATTTCAAATTGGCATAGGTCCGGATGTTGGTACAGCTGTTGGTAGTAAGAATAGAAATCCGGGCAAGCCGGCCCTGACTGTCATGGATTTCTGAATAATAATGTTCCAGCAGCAGGGGAAGCCGGGATTTGTCCTGCTTTCCCTCTACGATGAATACGAAGCTGACATTCATCAGATCGTTCGCTCCGTAGCCCAGATCGTCCAGAATCTGTCCCAGATCGGTCTTGGGACGGATAATGGAATACCGGTCTTCGTCCAGCACCATCTGGCGGATCTGACGTTTGGTGAAGTTAAACAGCAGATCCGGAGAGTGGGTTTTGAAAATCACCTGATTCTTTTTGGAAAGGCGGTAGAGGATTTCGCTGCAGATTTTCTGAAGCTGCGGATGGAGAAAAATCTCCGGATCTTCTACGACAATCAGGCTGGGGATGCGTCCCGGCTCTGTAATATAAGTCTCCAGAAGCGACAGCATATAGATGCTTCTCATTCCTTTTCCCATAAGCTCTACCGGTTTTTCAGCTCCGGTCTGGGGATTAAAGGAGGAGACATCAAGGGAGAAGAGCTGATCGATATCGTAATTCAATGTAAAATGAATTTCCTCAAAGCCGCCGTTTTTCCGGAAATTGTCATTGAGCTTTTCTGAAAAGTCACTGAGATTAAGCTGATATATTTTGGATTCCAGAAGGCGGGCGGTTTCTGCCACAGTCAGCTCCTCAGGCTTTTTCTGGTGAATCAGTCCCAGACACTGGAAACAGTGATTGCACTGCTTGGCCTGCTCAAAAAGGCAGGAACCGGAACGCAGTTTTTTCAGCTGGACATTTTCCTGAAACATCAGCAGATCATTCTGCAAAAGCGCCAGATCCCGGTCCGCATTGATTCGGTAAACCCGTGGGAGAATCATGGGAATATAGGGGTTATTTTTCCGGAATCCGTCTTCATAGCGGATTTTTCCGTCCCTGTTTACATGAAATGTAAAGGTCAGCTCCCGGCTTTCCGGCGAATAGGAGGGGAAGCGTTCGTAAAAGGTTCTGAGCCAGACCTCATATCTGCGGTACTGGCTTACAATTCCCATATAATGAAACAGCTTCAAATCCTCTTCGTCGATGGAGAGGGATGCTTCAATGCGGATGGACTGAAGCTTTTCGTTGAAATCCGACTCCTGAACAGGATAATAACCGCAGACAGCGCAGACGGCATCCAGAACGGAGGTTTTTCCTGTATTGTTTTTTCCTACCAGAATCAGAGCGCTGTCAATGTCGGTAATTTCCATGTCGCGAATGGATTTGAAGTTATGGATGTGCAAATAAGTAAGCTGCATAAGCACCTCCTGAAAATAAACAAAATCCGGTTACAGATAAGTCCAGTATAAATCAGACAAGGGAAAGGGACAACCGGTTTTTGAAAAATCGCAGCATCTTTACAGGCCCGTACCCGTTCAGGAGGCCTCCTTCAGCCAGTCTACCCACACAGAATAGTATTTTCCCAGAATGTGGGAGCCGTCTGTAGAGTAGTCTGCCCTCAGATTGCCGTTTTCATCATCAAACACAGGGTTTACATCGAGATAGAAGCAGCTGTGTTCTTCTGCAATGGCCTGAATTCCGCTGTTAAGGCGGTTAAGCTTTTCGTTGTTATAGGTACTGCTTGAGGATGATTTCTTTCCGGTAACGTGAAGGTTGGCCTGGAGAACCAGGACTGCCTCCGGCTGCAGGGATTGTATAGTTTCTACAACGGACTGGTATTTTTTGATAATGCTGCTGTATTCGTAGCCCAGCTCATTGATTCCCAGCATCAGGTAAATGGTCTGGAATTGATTTTGTGATAACAGCTCCTGCAATGTCTGCCTGCCTCCTCTTTTTGTTTTTACGCGGGAATCAAACAGATTGAATACACTCATGCCGGAATCGGCAAAAACCTCAGCCTGTCCCAAATCTCCGTATTCGGAAAGGCCGGCGGTCCGGGAATCTCCGATAAAAAGCACATTGGTGAAATCAGGGTTTTCCGGAAGAGAGAGGGATTCCTGTGCGGAAGATTCTGTGACAGCGGGGGAACTGCCGGAGTCCGGAGCTTCTGCTGAGGCAGTGCCGGAGCCGTCTGCAGCGGAGGTATTGGTTTCAGGAGCGGAAACAGAGCCGTCTGCCGGAAGCGTATCTGCCGCAGAGGTTTCCGCCTCAGCCGGAATATCTGTGTTCTGTCCCTGATGTTCAGCCGGTTCACTGACGGCAGGATTTCCGGCGTTATTTTCATTTTCATTGTATTCTGTAACTGCGCTGCCGTTCTCAGATTCTTCCTGTCCGGCGCAGGCATATGCTTCTGCTGTCATCCGGATATCTGTTCCCAGATCTATGATCTCAGCAGCCACTGCCTCGGCCACGGAATCAGGGATCATCCGCGCTGCAGCAGCGCCGGAAAGGCTGATGGTTAAAAGTATGGTATACCAGTATTTTCTCATAATGTACATCTCCCGATTAAAATCTGAAATATAAAAATGGATCGTCCGCGCCCAGCTTCATCAGGTACACACAGCCCCAGAAAACAGCCAGAAGAGGGGCGGCGGTGAAAAAGGAGCTTTTGTAGCGCCTGTAAAGCTTTTCCGGAAGTCCGGTCATGAATATCAGTCCGGCAGCCATGGAAACCAGGTAAATCTGTCCGTATTTCAGATAATCGCCGGAGAAAAAGCTGAACTCTGCATGAGGGGCCAGGAAGGGGAAAAGGCGGAGAAAATAAATTTTCATCTGTCCCAGATCCGTAACTGCAAAAATCAGCCAGTTGAGGGGAATGACCAGCATCATGTACAGATGTCCCAGAAGAGGGAACCGGTGCAAAACCCGCCCCAGTCCTGCTTTTTCTATAAAAATCAGAAGAAACAGTGTCAGTCCCCAGAGAAGGAAATTCCAGCTGGCTCCATGCCAGAATCCGGTGAGAAGCCAGACAATCAGCAGATTGCGGACTGTGGCAAGACTTCCTTTTCTGTTTCCGCCAAGGGGAATGTAGATGTAATCACGAAACCAGCTTCCCAGAGTAATATGCCATCTGCGCCAGAATTCCGTCATGGACAGAGAAAGATAGGGATGGGCAAAGTTGTCAGGCAGAGAAAAGCCCATCAGCTGTCCCAGCCCTTTGGCCATCAGGGAATAACCGTAAAAGTCAAAGTAAATCTGGAGGCTGAAGGCGATAATTCCCATCCATGCCAGGGGCGTGGAAATGCTTTCAAAGCCAATGGCTTCGACCTGGCTCCAAAGCCGTCCTGCCTGATTTGCCAGAAGAACCTTAAATCCAAGTCCCAGAGTGAATTCCCGCAGTCCTTCTTCAAAATTTGCAAGACTGCAGGTGCGGCGGTGAAGCTGCTGCCGGATGGAATTGTAGGTGACAATAGGACCGGCAATAAGCTGGGGGAACATGGTGATGTACATTCCATAATCAATAAAGGAGGGCTCGTAGGAGGCGTCCTTCCGGTAAACGTCTGCCAGATAGGAAATTGCCTGAAAGGTATAAAAGCTGATTCCAATAGGAAGAGGCAGCCGGCAGACCGGGAGAAGGGGTTCCAGTCCAAGGTATGTCAGCAGAATATTCAGATTTTCTGCAAAAAAGCCGGAATATTTAAACAGGAACAGCCAGAACAGGTTGAAGACAATGCCTGCTGTCAGCCATTTTTTCCGGTGCTCTTTTTTTCTGCGCCGTCCAAGGAGAATTCCAATCCGGTAATTGACCCAGATGGACAGAATCAGAAGAAAAAAGTACAGGGGCTGATCCTTGACTCCATAAAAATAGAAGATCAGGCTGCCCGCAAACAGACAGAGATTTTTCCATCTGTCGGGACAAATATAATAAAGCAATAAAAATACAGGCAAAAAGCCGAAAAGAAAAATAAGACTGCTGAAAACCATAACTGCCTCCTTTGTGCATCCTGATATAAACCTCTGCATGGACCGGCTCCGGCCGCAGGGCAGGAGTCCGGAATGATACAGATGTCTGAATCTTTCATACTATAGACGATGCAGGAAAGGAAAAAGTTTCAGAAAGTAAAAAAATTAGAAGAATTATTTTTTGATATAGGTCAGCTGATATTTTGGGGAGTTTAAGGTCAGCTCTGTGTAATCCATAATCTGTCCGTTGCTCAGATGTGTTACATTGGCTACTCGCAGAATGGGTGTATTGGGAGTAATACAGAACATCTGGGCTATCTGCGGAGTAGGCAGAAGGGGAGTTACTGTATGGTGGCTGTAGGCAATTTTCAGCCCCTTGGTTTCTTCAAAAAAACGGTATTTTGATTCCTGAAGTACCTGTATGGAAATATCAGGATAAAGCCGTGCAGACATATAGGTAGTTTCAAATTGAAAGATTTCGTCATTGGCATACCGGATCCGTTCAATGAAATACATCGGCTCATCTTTTTCAATTTCAAGAATGGAAGCAATGTTTGCAGGCGCCTTCTGAATCATAAAGGTAGGAACTTCTGTGTGGACGCTCAGCCCCTTGTCCTTCATGGCATCGGAAAAGCCCTGAATGGAGCTTGGGTTCAGGGTTACGGACGGGTGGCATACAAAGGTTCCCACACCGGCAACCCGGGACAAAAGTCCCTGAGCCACAAGATTGTCAGTAGCTTTGCGGACAGTAACTCTGGAAACCTGGTAGGTATTGGACAGCTCCAGTTCTGTCGGAATCAGATCGTCTTTTTTATAATATCCCAGATTGATTTTTTCCAGAAGATCGTGTTCGATCTGTTTGTATTGAGCAATTCGTTTTTTCGCCATATAAGCACCTCTTTATATATCATCCGCTGGAATATCGGTGGAAACAAGAGTTTCCGGGATACTGCTTCTGCTTCCAGGGGCGGATATTTTTTATGTAATGGTTTAAGACAGTACTATTATAAAAGAAATACAGAGGAAATACAAGGGACTTTGCCAGGGGGAATGTCTGCATGAATTTATAAATAAGTTGACATTATAAATATTTAAAACAATACAAATAGATTAAAATGATAATACAAATTAATTACAAATGTATTGACATTAAACGCGGGATGAGATATAGTAAAGCTAAGTGAGAAAAATTATGCAGGATATACAAAAGAGGAGGATGAAAGAGTGAATGTATTGTATATTCATACGCATGATTCCGGGAGGGTTTTAAGTCCGTATGGGTATAAAGTACCAACTCCGGCGATCGAGAAATTTGCCGGTGAGGCGGCTGTGTTTCGGAATGCGTACTGTGTCGGGCCAACCTGTTCCCCCAGCAGAGCCGGACTTCTGACAGGAACCTATCCTCATCAGAATGGAATGCTGGGATTGTCCCAGAGGGGATTTTCGCTGGATTTTGGAAAGCATCTTGTACCTTATTTAAATTGTCATGGATATCACACGGTTCTCTGCGGTATCCAGCATGAGGCAGGATGGTATCTGGACCGGAACCGTGGAACGGAAACGATTGGATATCAGGAGGAGATTACCCGTGACAGTTCCGGATTCCGTCAGGAGGATCTGGTGGACTGGGACAAGGAAAATGCCATGGAGGTCTGCAAATGGCTGCGGCGCTGGGATAGAAGCAAGCCGTTTTTCCTGTCATATGGAATGTATGCGACCCACAGAAGATTTCCGGATAAGACGGATGGAGAAATTAATGAGGATTTGGCAAAACCGCCGTATCCGATTCCTGATACAAAAGAGACCAGGAAGGATTTTGCCGGATACCTGATGAGCGTAAAAAGCGCAGATACCTGCTTCGGACAGGTAATTGCCTGTCTGAAGGAAGAAGGGCTTCTGGAAGATACGGTTATTTTATTTACGACGGATCACGGATTGGCAAATCCCTATGCAAAATGTACGCTGTTTGACAGTGGAATCGGAGTGAATCTGATGCTTAGAATCCCGGGCTCCGGGGCGAACGGGAGAGTGTTTGACAGTCTGGTGTCCCATGTTGATGTTTTTCCGACACTGTGTGATATTCTGCAGCTTCCGAAGCCGGAATGGCTGGAGGGCTGTTCTCTGATGCCGATGCTGGAGGGGCGACAGGAGAAGGTGAGAGATGAGATTTTTGCAGAAATCAATTTCCATACTTCCTATGAACCGGTTCGCTGTGTGAGAACAGAGCGGTATAAGTATATTCGTTATTGGGATGAAGAGTGGAGAAAAACCAATCTTTCCAATATTGATAAGTCAGGAACAAAGGCATTTTTCATGGAGAGAGGTCTGACAGAGCGAAGAAAAGCAGGGGAGGCACTTTATGATCTGGTTTATGATCCGGGAGAAAGGTGCAATGTAGCTGGACAGCCAGAGTATGAAGAGATTCGAAGAGATATGGCTAAGCGGCTCTATGCTGTGCAGGAACGGACGGAAGATCCGATTTTGGAAGGACCGATTTCTGTACAGGAGGGCTGGAAGGTAAACCGCAGAGAATGTGAGAAAGCAAGCTCAAAAAACCCGGAGGATTATGTAAGCCCGGGCGGAAACAAAAAAATCTGAAGCCATATTTTCCTCAAAGGTGCGTTGTGAGGAAAAGTTGGATATAAAACAAAAGGAAGGAGAAGAAAAATGGTAGGAATGATTGTGACCGGCCATGGCAGCTTTGCAACAGGGATAACCAGCGGGCTGAAGCTTCTGGCAGGGGAGCCGGAGGCTTTTGAATCTGTAGATTTCACCCCTGAAGATTCTGTGGATTCCTTGAAGGAAAAGCTGAAAGCAGCGCTGGAACGGTTACAGGACTGTGAAGAGGTTATTATTTTCACAGATCTGACAGGAGGTTCGCCCTTTAATGTTTCCATCGGTTTAAAAATGGAAATGGAGAGAGAACTTCAGGTAATTGGAGGCACAAATCTTCCGGTGGTTCTCAATGCCTTTATGGCAAGAATGATGGGTACAGAAGCCGGACAGCTTGCAGAGGATTCTCTGAAAGCAGGAAAGGAAGCCATGGTTCGCTTTGAAGCAGGCTCCGATGAAGACGATGAGTATGAGGAGTAATGGTGAGGAGGAAGAGGTATGAGTTTATTTCAAGCTTTACTGATTGGTTTATTTGCCTACCTGGGCAGTAAGCGTACGCCCTGGTTCTTTGGTGTAGCCGGAGGATGGAATATGATCGGACGTCCGCTGGTTGCAGGACTGATTGTAGGAATTATTCTCGGAGATGTAAACAGCGGTGTTATTGCAGGTGCTATGGTACAGGCACTTTTTATTGGTCAGATTACACCGGGCGGAGCCATGCCGGCAGATGTAAACTGGGCGGCATATATTGGAATTCCCCTGGCTCTGGCGGCAGGCGGTACCGGTGAGCAGGCAGTGGCTCTTGCTGTTCCGTTAAGTATGCTGGGTCTTGGCCTTTTCAACTTTATTATGACAATCAATGCCATGTTCCCCCATATGGGCGATAAGGCCGCAGAAAAGGGCGATGGCGCAGGAATCCATCGGGCTACCTATCTGGCTGCAGTTCCCAGCTTTATTCTTCGGGCCGGTTCTGCCATGATGATTTGCTATCTGGGAACTCCTTTGGCTGAATTCCTGATTAACAGCATGCCGGCAGGTGTTCTTCACTTCTTTGAGGTTGCCGGTAAACTGCTTCCGGCTATCGGTTTTGCAATGCTGTTAAAACAGTCCCTGTCCAGACAGTGGATGCTGGTTCTGTTTTTACTGGGCTGGATTATGATTGGTGCAACCAGTATGTCTGTGACAGCTCTGGCTATTTTCGCAACAGCCGTGGCCTTTATTTTCGTAATGGCTCAGGGTGATGCAAAGCCCGTGACAGTGACAGCGCCTGCAAACGTGGAAGAGGAGGACGATTGCTATGAAGAATAAGAACGAAAACAGTCTGCTGACAAAAAAAGATATTGATAAGGCTGCCTGGTCCTACATCTTTTTTGCACAGGCAACTCAGAACTTTGAGCGTATGATGGGACTGGCTTTCTGTCATGTGATGGAACCTATTTTGAAAAAGCTGTACAAAAATAATCCGGATGAATACAAGAAAGCTTTGCAGCGTCATATGCAGTTTTACAATACAGAGCCTCAGCTCGGCGCGCTGATCCCCGGCATTACGATTGCAATGGAGGAGGCAAGAGCCAAGGGAGAGGACGTCAGCGAGGAGCTGATTGTTAATACCAAGAATGCTCTGATGGGCCCCTTTGCGGGAATCGGTGACTCCATGCTGATTGGAACCTACAGCCCGATTCTGTTAAGTATTGCCATGAGTATGTGTATCAACGACGGAAATCCGGTGGGCCCGCTGTTCTTCTGTGCAGTATGGCTGACAACGATTGTAGGCCTGCAGTGGTATCTGTTCCATAAAGGCTATGATATGGGAATCGGAGCGGCTAATCTGTTTTTCACCAATAAAGCTCTGGCAGATAAGATTACCACAGGCCTGACCATGATGGGTCTTGTTGTTATCGGCGGTGTTGCTGCAACAACTGTAAAGGCCAAGGTAATTTACCAGTTCGTCAGCGGTGACATGACTCTGGGTATTCAGGAGCAGATTTTTGATAAGATCATGCCGGGCGTACTTCCTTTGCTGGTTACTCTGGCAGTATGGTATCTGATGGATAAGAAGAAATGGTCTGCAACAAAGATCATTCTTGCAATTGTGGTATTTTCTGCAGTAATGGTATTTTTAGGCATTATGTAAAATAAGAGAGGGAGGGAACGGAATGAAGGATATTCTGCTGGTTTTATCGGATCAGCACGGGTGGGCATACACTGGTTTTGCAGATGAGCTTCTGGATACACCGAATTTGAAGCGGATTGCCGGGGAGGGCTGTCTCTGGGAGCGCTGCTACTGCAATGCACCCCTCTGTGTCCCGTCCAGGATGTCATTTTTGACCGGACTCCTTCCCTCAGAGCTTGGAATCTTTAACAATGATACAACACTCCCTGTTGATATGCCGACGATTGCCTATGATTTGGGGACAGCCGGATATGAAACAGTGCTGATTGGCAGAATGCATTTTAAGGGAGATGATCAGAAGCACGGATTTGACAGGCGGCTGGCAGGTGATATTACTTCCCAGTACTGGGGAACAGGAGGAAAGAACAGAAAGGATTTTGGTGATTTTGCAGGAACCTCTAACAGAAAGCATTGTCTGGAGGCTGTAGGCGGGGGATATTCTCCTGTTATGGCCTATGATCGTCATGTGATGGAGGAGGCGGAAGCCTTTCTGACGGAGAACCTGGAACGGCCCGGCCGTCCGCCTTTGTTTATTGTAGTAGGATTTTACGGCCCTCATTTCCCGTTTGTATCGGATCCGGAAGGGTATGAGAAGTACAAAAAACGTCTCTCAGGCCGTGAGGAGTCCGGTGTACGCCCGGCTCTGGAAGAGTATGAGGACTACCTTCAGGAATGCAGCGCGGAAAGGCGGCTTCACTGCCAGGCGGCCTATTATGGACTGGTGGAAACGCTGGACGGATATACAGGACGTTTGTTTGACCAGTTCCGGTCCGGAGAGAAAAGAGCAGGAAGAGAGCATGTATTTTTCTACACTTCGGATCACGGGGAACAGTTGGGAAAACGGGGGATTTTTGGAAAACAGACACTTTATGAAGATGCGGTCAGGGTTCCTCTGATTGCAGCAGACAGTACAAAAACGGGACAAAATTTGATAAAACAGGAACCGGTGAGTCTTCTTCAGGTAAGAGAGATGATTCTGGAAGCGGCAGGACTGAAACAGGAACCGGATGACAGGTCAGAGCCTGTGTACATACAGCAGATTCTGGAGCGCCGGGGCGAGCTTCTTATGGGAGAAGCGGCCTTGTGGTTTCCATATAAAGCAGTTCGGATTGGTTCCGGGCTGCGGGTTTACAATTTGGAAACGGATCCGTGGGAGGAAGAGGATCTGTCTGCTTCCCATCCGGAAATCTGTAAAATGGCAGAGAAATTATTTTTAAAGCCGGAGGAGCAGAAACGGTGCCTGGAACGGGAACGGAAACAGAGACAATTCCATGAACGATTAAAAGCCTGGGGAAAGGCAAAGAAACCGAAGGAATGGGCTGTTATGACTATTCCGGAGGAAGCACGCCGGAAACCGGAAGAATAAAGGAGATTATCAATGAAATATAAAAAGCTATGGACGGATATGCACAGCAATATTCATCATGAGCAGATGGAAGAGCTGCCGCTCTGGTACAGCCAGATAAAGAAAACCATGGATTTCTGGCCGCTGGCTTACTATCCCTTCTATATGCGTCCGACAGAGTGGGGACTGAAGGTGGAGGATCGGTATGAGGATCAGCTGACGAATGCTGACTGGGAACAGATCCGGGAATTTACAGAGAAGGTAAATAAAGAAGGTTATCCTATGTTTATGGGATATGAATGGCAGGGCGCAGGTCTGGATGGAGATCACAATGTATTTTTCTTAAATAATGACGGAGAGCAGAGACATCCCATGCGGTATCAGGAACTGGCAGCAGGATTTAAGGGCCGGCCGGTTATCGGAATTCCCCATCATCTTGCTTATCAGCCGGGCTCCAGAGGGAAGAACTGGGAAACGCATGATCCGGAATTTTCTCCATTTGCAGAGATTTATTCCAGTCATGGATGCAGCGAAAATGATGACGGACCGCTGACCATGAACCGTCATGTGCATATGGGACCGAGAACCGGAGAGACAACCTATGAAAAGGGACTGGAAAAGGGATATCCCATTGGTGTGATTGCAGCCGGTGACAATCACAGTGTTCCCGGTGTATTTGAGCATGGAAGCATGTGCGTGCTGGCGGAGGACTGCACCAAGGAGGCAATCTGGGATGCATTTGTAAACCGCCGGACCTATGGCGTTTCTCAGAGCCGGATAGAAGTGGACTTTTCTCTGGGAGATACGGTAATGGGCGGTATTCTGGAAACAGACGGAGAGGCTGAACTGAATTTCCATGTAAAGGGAACTGCTGCTGTTGACCGGGTGGAAATTATCCGGGACAATGTGCTGGAGGAAATGGTGGTTCATTCCGGTACCTGGGAAAGACTGCCGGTTCAGGGAAATGTCCGTTTTAAATTCCGCCTGGAATTGGGATGGGGACCTGATACGCGGGTTTATAAGGATCAGTGGCTGAAGGAGTGGACAGGACGTCTGGAGACAGAGGGAAAGCTTCTGAGTGTGGAAAAATGCTGGAATAACTTTGGACAGGATCTGGTAAAGCAGGATGAAAACAGCTGTGATTTTACGATGACAACGTATCAGTCAACTGCAACCGGAAAATGGATGGGGCCCAGCAATGTGACAACAGAGGGATTTATTTTTGAAATTGAAGCAGATGCAGACAGCATGATTCACCTGTGGATTGACGGAAAGGATTATCCGATGAAGGTTCGCGATATGCTTTCCGGCAGCAGGGTCTATGGACTCTGGGATGAAGTGAAGGAGCTGACAAGAAAAACATGGGGAGAGGTTGAGCACTACCGGGATGATCCCTGGTGGCACAATGCTTATAAATTCCGTGTCAATAAGGCATATCCGGAGACTTCCTATGATTTTTCCTGCAGCAGAACTATGAAATTTACAGAGGACTGCAGTGTTCGTCTTCGTGTATGGCAGAAAAACGGCGATGTGGCCTGGACTTCACCCGTTTTTGTAAAAGTGAAAAAATAACAGTAGGAGGATATCCAAATGCAGGAAATTGTAAATGTAAGAATCGATGATCGTCTGATTCACGGTCAGGTAGCTGCTGTGTGGAGTTTGGTGACAAAGGCAACCAGAATTATGGTTGTAGATGATCTTGTGGTAAAGGATCCGGTTAATAAAGAAGCCTTGAAGATGGCATGTCCTCAGCAGTGCAAGCTGTCGATCCTGACAGTGGCCAAGGCTGCAGCGAATCTGTGCGCCGGAAAGTATGAAGGTGAGCGTGTATTTATTGTGGCTAAGAGTCCGGCTACTATCAGGGGCTTATATGACGGCGGTTTCCACATGGAAAAGGTGAATGTGGGAAATATGGGCGGAAAGCAGAACACCAGAATGCTGAAGAAGGCAGTAAGTGTCAGTGAAAAGGATATTGAAGATTTTCTGTATCTGGCAGAGCATGGCGTGAAGGTTACTGCGCAGATGGTTCCTACAGAGGAAGCGGTTGATTTTACGGAATTGATTAAAAATGCGAAGTAAAAACGGGAGATATTCCCGAAAAAACAGCAGCAGGGGCGCGAATCACCAGTCGCGCCCCTTATTTTTGCAGCAGAAATAACAAAAATGCTCTTTAAATGTATAAAAGATGTTCAAAATCATAAAAAAACGTAGATTTTTGTGGATTTATGTATTATACTAAAATTTGCTGCAATTAAATTTAAGAAAAAATTCCTGCAGAGCAGGATGGAAAGCCATGGATGCGGCAGACAGGCGGCAAAGGCGGTGGCGGGGCAGCAAAAGACAGTTGAGAGAAAGGATGACAGTAGAGATGGAACTGCAGTGGAATTGGGAGTATCTGACAGAGGTAATGAAAACACTCATAGAGACTCCGAGCCCGGTCAGCTATTATGAAGAGATCAATCCTCTGATGGAAAAGCTGGCAGCAGAGCTTGGCTATGAGGTTACCTATGACCGCAAGCATACCGTTTATATCAAGGTTCCGGGAAAGAACAGGGAGAAGACCGTCTGTGTAGGCGCTCATCTGGATACTCTGGGACTGATGGTAAAGAGAATTGATGAGGATGGAATGATCCGCGTGAGAAACCTGGGCGGAATCAATTTCAACAATATAGAAGGAGAGACTGTGACGGTTCATACCCGCAGCGGAAAGACCTATACCGGTCTGGTAGCCTGCCAGTCTCATTCTGTTCATGTATATGACGATGCAAGAACTCTGGAGAGAAATGAAAACACCATGATGGTGATTCTGGATGAGGATGTGCATTCTAAAGAAGAGGTAAAGGCCCTGGGCATTGAAAACGGAGATATTTTATCTCTGGAGCCTCATTTTACTGTAACACCCAACGGATTTATTAAATCCCGTTTTATTGATAATAAGGCCTGCGCAGCCTGCAGTCTGGCTCTGTTAAAGGTTATGAAGGAGCAGAATCTGACGCCGGCCTGCGATACCTGGTTTGTATTCCCTCATTATGAGGAGATTGGCCACGGCGGCGCCTATGTACCGGATGAGGTCAGCGAGTATCTGGCTCTTGATATTGCCGTGATCGGACCGGATCACAACGGCAGAGAAGACCGGGTAAGCATCTGCGTAAAGGATAATTTCTCTCCTTACGACAGAGAACTGACGGATCGGCTGGTTCGCAAGGCAGATGCCCTGCAGCTGAATTATGCGGCAGACGTATTCTACCGCTATGGAACAGACGGAAGCGCGGCAGTCCGTGCCGGACACAATCTGAAGGCAGGAGCCTTTGGAATGGGAACCTTTTCTTCCCACGGTGTGGAGCGCACCCATATGGACGGTGTGAAGAACACAGCAAAGCTTCTGGCTGCCTATGTGCTGGAGGACTGATAAAACAGAATAGAACGCGGCACTTGCTTGAATGAAAGTCATGCGTTTTAGATAAAGGCCGGGGTTTTCCCATGCCACCTTAAAAAGAGAATAAAAGGAGTGTATCAAATGAGAAGAACAGGAAAAATGGTTCTTGCATGCCTTCTGGCAGCATCTGCAATGCTGACAGCCTGCGGCGGCTCCGGAGATACCGGTTCAGCAGGAACAACAACTCAGGCATCCGCAATCGGCGGAGAATCAAAAAAAGATGGTATCATCCGTGTGGGTATGAGCTCTGACATTACGTCTTTAGACCCCCACGCAAACAATGATGTAAACTCATCCAACGCAACCCGTCATATCTACAACAACCTGGTTCGTGTAACCAACGAAGGCGAGGTTCTGGGTGATCTGGCAGAAAGCTGGGAGTTCCTGGATGATATGAACGTACAGTTCAAGCTGAAAGAGGGCGTAAAGTTCTCTAACGGAACCCCGTTGACCTCTGAGGATGTAAAGTTCTCCCTGGAGAGACAGAAAGCATCTGCAAAGGTTGGTCATCTGGTAGCTATGATTGAAGATGTTGAGGTCGTAGACGATCTGACCTTTATTATTCATATGAATCAGCCGTCTAACGCGCTGCTGACTTCCCTGGCTCATGCAGGCGGAGCAATTCTCTGCAAGAGCTATACAGAGCAGTTAGAGAGCGAAGGCAAGAAGCTGGCAGACGCTCCCATGGGAACAGGCCCATACACCTTTGTTTCCTGGATGGCAGGTACCAGCGTTGAGCTGAAGAAGAACCCGGACTACTTTGATCCGGAAAGAGCAGCTAAGAACGAGGGTCTGATCCTGAAGGCAATTACCGAGGAGACCTCCCGTACCATCGCTCTGGAGAACGGCGAGATTGATGTTCTTCTGAATGTAGGTACTACAGATGCTCAGAAGATTCGTGACAACAGCAACCTGATTCTGGACGAGTTCGAGTGTGCTCAGAATGAGATGATGGTAATGAATACCACAAAGCCTCCGTTTGACAACAAGCTGGTAAGACAGGCTGTAAACTATGCAGTAAACAAAGAGGACGCACTGATCGTTGCAATCAACGGTGAGGGAAATACTATTGACGGATACCTGGCTCCGGCAGCAATCGGTTATAAGGATACTGCAGTGAAGTACGAGTATAACCCGGAGAAGGCAAAAGAGCTTCTGGCTGAGGCTGGTTATGCAGATGGATTTACCTTTACTGTATTTTCTTCCAGTGACGGACGTTCCAGAGCAGCAACTGCAATCCAGGCAAACCTGCAGCAGGTTGGCATTACCATGAACATCGAGCAGATGGAGTCCTCTACCTTCTATGAGAGAACCGGAAACGGTGAGCATGATGCATGTATGCAGGGCTGGGCAGAGAACGCTGAGCCGGATAACACCTACCGTCCGCTGTTCATGAGCAAGAACGCAGGTGCAGGCGGAAACCGTGCATTCTATAAGAATCCGGAAGTAGATGCTCTGATTGACGATGCAGCTACCAACCGTGATGCAGCAAAGATTGACGAGGATTACAAGAAGATTACTGAGATCGTATCCGACGATGCTATCTGGGTTCCCCTGTATTCTCAGACCGGTTTTGTTGCAAGAAACAAGGATCTGCAGGGAGTGGAGATTTCTACTTTCAGCATGCATGTTTTAAGCGGCGCGCATTACGAGTAATTGTTTGACAGTGAAAGCAGAGTTTCCGGACAGTGAACGGAAAGCTGCTGCTGAATGAAAGATGGGAGGGCACATGCCAGAGGGTATGTGCTTTCCTGCGATAAAGGACTAAAACAACAGAGAGGAGAGTGTGAGATGCACAAATACGTCTTTAAACGGCTGCTGATGCTGATTCCGGTTATTCTTGGTGTATCTTTCCTGGTATTTTTTATTATGTCCCTGGCTCCCGGTGATACAGCCCGGAGTATTCTGGGTGAGACGGCTCCTCAGGAGGCGGTGGAAGCCCTGCGTGAGGAACTGGGACTGAATGATCCGGTGCTGGTGCGTTATTATCATTACATGGTAGATTTGCTTCACGGCGATCTGGGTGAGTCCTACAAATCCGGTCAGCCGGTTTTTTCTGAGGTAATGGCTCGTTTCCCGGCAACCTTAAAGCTTGCCTTCTGGGGAATGCTGTTTGCAGTAACCTTATCCATTCCTATTGGAATTATTTCTGCAACCAAGCAATATTCCCTTACAGACAGCGTCAGCATGGTGTTTGCTCTTCTGGGTGTTGCAACCCCGAACTTCTGGCTGGGTCTGATGCTGATTATCGGATTTTCCCTGCATCTGAAATGGTTCCCCTCCGGCGGTGACGCAGGATGGAGATCTCTGGTTCTGCCGGTTATTACACTGGGAACAGGATGTATGGCCAGCATTACAAGAATTACCCGTTCTTCCATGCTGGAGGTTGTCCGCCAGGACTATATCCGTACTGCAAAGGCAAAGGGTGTCAGCAGCCGCGTGGTTATTTATAAGCATGCCCTGAAAAATGCCCTGATTCCGGTAGTTACGGTAGTTGGTCTTCAGTTTGGTTCCCTGTTAGGCGGCGCCGTTCTGACAGAGTCTGTATTCTCCTGGCCGGGTGTCGGTACTTATCTGGTAAACAGCATTAAGGCGAAGGACACACCTGCAGTTCTGGGATGTGTAATTATTTTCTGTATCTGCTTCAGTATTGTAAATCTGGTGGTAGATATTCTGTATGCGTATATTGATCCGAGAATCAAGTCGAAATATAAATAGGAGGTGACGTCAAGTGGAAAGAACAGTAGAAACACAGAAAAAACGCAGCATGGCACTGGAAATCTGGCGTCGTCTGAAAAAAAATAAAATGGCTATGCTTGGCCTTACAATTCTGGTAATGCTGGCTCTGACAGCAATCTTTGCAGACGTCATTGCCGATTATGATACCAAGGTAATTGCCCAGGATATTCCGAACCGTCTTCAGGGTCCAAGTATGGAACACTGGTGCGGAACCGATGAGTTCGGCCGTGATATTTTTGCCCGTCTGGTACACGGTTCCAGAGTTTCTCTGGTTGTAGGCCTGATTTCCGTAAGTATTTCCCTTTTTATCGGCGGAGCTCTTGGTGCAATCGCCGGATATTACGGCGGCAGAGTGGATAACGTGATCATGAGAATCATGGATATCTTCCTGGCAGTGCCCAGTATTCTGCTGGCTATGACAATTGTGGCAGCTCTGGGAACCAGCCTGGTCAACGTGATGCTGGCCATCGGTGTTTCCGGTGTTCCGGGCTATGCGCGAATTGTCCGTGCGTCTGTTATGAGTATCAAGGATCAGGAGTTTGTAGAGGCATCACGCGCCATTGGTGCGAAGAGCCCCACTACAATTTTCCGTGAGATTCTTCCGAACTGTCTGGCTCCGATTATTGTTCAGGCAACCCTGTCTGTAGCAGGTGCAATCCTGTCTACCGCATCCTTAAGCTTTATCGGCCTGGGCGTACAGCCGCCGTCTCCGGAGTGGGGCGCAATGCTGTCCGGCGGAAGAAACTATTTAAGAGACGCGCTGCATCTGACCCTGTTCCCCGGCCTTGCCATTGTGATTACCATTCTGGCACTGAATCTGCTGGGCGACGGACTGCGTGACGCGCTGGATCCGCGGTTAAAACAGTAGGAGGTACATGATGGACGAGAAAAATTATACCATTGATATTGAGAATCTTTCTGTACGATACGAGACAGCTGACGGAGTTGTAGAGGCAGTCAATGGCATTGACTTAAAAATCGAGCGTGGAAAAACCCTGGGCCTGGTGGGAGAAACCGGCGCAGGAAAGACCACAACCGCTCTTTCTATTCTGCGGCTGATTCCCAACCCGCCGGGAAAAATCACCGGAGGAACCATTAAGCTGCATGGAAAGAACATTTTTGATTACAGTGAGCATGAGATGGAAGAGATTCGAGGAAAAAGCGTGTCTATGATTTTCCAGGATCCCATGACCTCTCTGAATCCGGTTATGACCGTAGGCGATCAGATTGCAGAGGAAATTCAGCTTCACGACAAGAAGATTGATAAGAAGCAGGCTATGGATAAAGCAAAGGCTATGCTGGAAATGGTTGGTATTCCCGGACAGCGTGCCTCAGAGTATCCGCATCAGTTCTCCGGCGGCATGAAGCAGCGTGTGGTAATTGCCATGGCGCTGGTATGCAATCCGGATCTTCTGATTGCAGATGAGCCTACAACCGCTCTGGATGTAACGATTCAGGCGCAGGTTCTGGATCTGATGCAGAAGCTGAAGGAGCAGTACAATACCTCCATGCTGATGATTACCCATGACCTGGGAATCGTGGCTGAGGTTTGTGACGAGGTCAGCATCATGTATGCCGGACGGATTGTTGAGCATGGTAATCTGGTGGATATTTTTGAGAACACCAGCCATCCCTACACAGAAGGTCTGTTTGGATCTCTGCCGGATATTGAACACCGCACAGAGGAGCTGCATCCCATTCCGGGTCTGATGCCGGATCCGACGAATCTGCCCAGCGGATGCCCCTTCCATCCCCGGTGTGCATACTGCACAGAGCTGTGTAAAACGAGACGTCCTGTGGAAACACGGCTGTCAGATACCCATACGGTTGCCTGCCTGGCCTATGAGGAAGGCACAGGAGTTGTGTTAGGAGGAAAGCGCAGTGAGTAATCCAATTTTAGAGGTAAAAAACCTGAAAAAATATTTTAATACCCCGGGCGGCGTCCTTCATGCGGTGGATGATGTCAGCTTTACTCTGGAAAAGGGAAAAATCCTTGGCGTAGTAGGAGAGTCCGGCTGCGGAAAATCTACCATGGGCCGGGCGATTCTGCGGCTTCATGAGCCTACCTCCGGCGAGGTTATGTTTGAGGGAAGAGATATTACAAAGATTTCCACAGAGGAAATGAGAAAGCTTCGTTCTGAAATGCAGATCATTTTCCAGGATCCCTTTGCTTCCCTGAACCCGAGAAAAACGGTCAGCGAGATTATCGGAGAGCCTCTGCGCCTCCACAAAATCTATAAGTCAGCAGCAGAGCGTGAGAAGCATGTTCTGGAGCTGATGGAGGTAGTAGGACTGGCAGAGCGTCTGGTAAATACCTACCCTCATGAGCTGGACGGCGGACGCAGACAGAGAATCGGAATTGCCAGAGCCCTGGCATTAAATCCCAAATTTATCGTCTGTGACGAGCCGGTTTCTGCCCTGGACGTTTCTATTCAGGCGCAGATTCTGAACCTGTTGAAGCGGTTAAAGAAGGAGCGCGGACTGACTTATATGTTCATTACCCACGATCTTTCTGTTGTAAATTATTTCTCTGATGATATTATGGTTATGTACCTGGGCAAGATGGTAGAATACGCACCTTCCGAGGAGCTGTTTGAGAACCCGGTTCATCCTTATACCAAGGCGCTGCTTTCTGCAATTCCAGTACCGAGACTGCGTGAGAAGAAGGAGAGAATCCTGCTGAAGGGCGAGATCACTTCTCCTATCGACCCGAAGCCGGGCTGTCGTTTTGCACCCCGCTGTGCATATGCGAAGGACTGCTGCTTTAAGGAGTCTCCGGAGCTTAAGGATATTGGAAACGGACACAAGGTAGCATGCCATTTCAGCGAGGAATTTACTAAATAGGTTTTACTGTTTTGAATGGAGAAGAACAATGGACATTAAGATTGACAGACAATTTATTGCAGACTGTTTTCGTGATTTCGTAAACGTTCCAAGCCCGGTCAGCTATTATGATGAGATTCTGCCTCTGGTGGAGGAGTATGCGGCAAAGTTCGGATATCCGGTTACCTATGACAGAAAGAATACTCCCTACATCACCCTGGAGGGAGAGGATAATTCCAAAACCGTTATGGTAGGCGCACATATGGATACCCTGGGTCTGATGGTCCGGAAAATTGAAAAGGACGGAACCCTGCGGGTACGCCAGCTGGGCGGAGTTTCTTTCCAGAGTATTGAGGGAGAAACCATGACTGTTCACACCAGAAGCGGAAAGAGCTACACTGGTCTGATGGTTTGCCAGTCCCATTCCACCCATGTATTCGATGATGCAAGAAGCCTGGAGCGGGATGAGAATACCATGATGATCAGCCTGGATGAGAAGGTGGAGACGAGAGAAGATGTACTGGCTCTCGGCATCCGTCACGGAGATGTAATTTCCTTTGATCCTCACTGCACGATTACAGAAAACGGCTATGTAAAATCTCGTTTTATCGATGACAAGATGGCAGTTGCTGTGGTATTTGCAGCTCTGAAATACATGACAGAGAATGGATTAAAGCCCAAATACCGTACCCTTCTTTCTTTCCCGTTTTACGAGGAAATCAACCATGGCGGCGCATATATTCCGGCTGAGGTTGAGGAGTTTGTAGCTATTGATATCGGTCTGATCGGACCGGATTACGATGGCAATGAACGGACTGTCAGCATCTGTGTAAAGGACAATTTCTCTCCTTACGACAGAAATCTGACAGGAAAGCTGATTGCTGAGGCAGAGGCAAATGACATCAAGCACGCCATTGATATTTTCTATCGGTATGGCACAGATGCGAATGCAGCTGTGCGGGCCGGAAACAATGTCCGGGGCGCAGCCTTTGGCATGGCCTGCTACTGCAGCCACGGAATGGAGAGAACCCATTTAGACGGCGTGGTAGAGACTGCAAAGCTGGCAGTAGCTTATATGATGGATTGGAAATAATCCGGAAAAGGCTGCAAAAACAGCGATGGAGATAAAGTGAAAAAGGTAAATACTGCGGCGGATTTTCCGGAATTTTCCAGGAGAATCCGCTGCGGTTTTTTTCAGGAAATTATGTCCTGTGAAAAAGGCTCCGGGGGGATTGACCTGGGGCGGAAGGGAACTTTGATGCAGAAGCGGTCTTTAGCAGGAGGAAAAGATTGCGAGCGGGCTTCTTTTTTAGAAAAGGGGTTTTGGATGAAAATGACTTTTTACGAGAAAATGGCGGTTGTCTGCCGCAGAATTCCCAGGGGAACCGTAGCTACTTACGGACAGATTGCCCTGCTGTGCGGATATCCCACTCATGCCAGACAGGTGGGATACGGGCTGAAGCATGAACTGGCGGGAGCGGATATACCGGCTCATCGGGTGGTTAATGCAAAGGGAATATTAAGCGGTGCTGCATCCTTTGAAACCTGGGATATGCAAAAACAGCTTCTTACCGGCGAGGGTGTAGAGGTTTTGTGGACAGAAGATGGCTGGAAGGTGGATTTAAAGAAATTCGGCTGGAAAAATACCATGGAAGAGGCGGAAGCCATTGCGCTGAGTCTGCAAATGTGTTATACTGATAAAGTTGACGGCGGGACAGAAGAAAACGCCGGAGAAAAATAAGTCATGGCGGTGCAGAAAGCCGCGGGAAGCGTCAAAGCCGCGGGAAGTGGAATAACGCGGAAAGCGGAAAAACTGCGGAAAGCGGAAAAACTGCAGAAAATGCGGAAGCCATGGACAGAATAGAATAGGAAAATGGCTGATGGCCGACTGGTTCGTGAACCTCCCAGGATAAAAAACTAGGCAAACCAAAAGAAATACACGCTGAGAGTCAGGGTGCTGTTTTTGTTGTTGTCTGAAGGTTCAGGCAGGAACAAAAGCAGCATTTTTTGTTTCACAGGAAATTATAGAGGGAGAAAAATGGAAAGAAGAAATGTGATTATCGACTGTGATCCCGGTATTGATGACAGTCTTGCGATTATGTTAGCCCTTTCTCTGGAGGAAATCCATGTGGAGGGTATTACGATTGTATGTGGAAACAGTCCCGTGGAAATGGGAGCAGGTAATGCGAGAAAGGTGTTAAAGCAGATGAACCGCCTGGATGTGCCGGTCTATCTGGGGGCGGAAAAGCCTTTGAAGCGGGAATATGTCAATGCGCTGGATACGCACGGAGCGGATGGCCTGGGTGAGAGCTGGCTGCCTGAGGTGCCGGAAACAAGGCAGGAGCTGGATGCGGTGGAATTTCTCTCACGGACAATCAGGGCAAGGGCGGAAGAGAAAACAGGATGCTCTGTGATTGCCCTGGGTCCCATGACAAATCTGGCTCATCTGATTCAGAAAGATCCGGAGGCTTTCTCTATGATAGAGGAGATTGTTTCCATGGGAGGAAGCTTTAAAAGCCACGGGAACTGTTCTCCTGTCGCAGAGTATAATTACTGGGCGGATCCGGACGGGGCGGCTCTTGTTTATGAGACAGCGGCCAGCCAGAAAAAGAAGATTGCCATGGTTGGGCTGGATGTGACGAGAAAGATTGTGCTGACGCCGAATCTTCTGGAATATATGAAACGTCTGAATCCGGAAACAGGTCAGTTTGTACAGGCAATTACAAAGTTTTATTTTGATTTTCACTGGGAGTGGGAGCACCTGATTGGCTGTGTGATTAATGATCCTCTGGCAGTTGCCTGGTTTGCGGATCGGAGTCTGTGCAGTGGCTTTGAGGCTTATACAGCGGTGGAAACCGGAGGCATTTCCATGGGGCAGACGATAGTGGACTCCATGGGATTTTACCGGAAAGAGGCAAATGCGCTGATACTGACACGGACGGATGCAAAGCGTTTTTTCCGCCTGTTCTTTTCCCGCATTCTGGGAATAGAGGAGGAAAAGCTGGATTTACTGGACAGCCTTGTTGAGGAAGGATGATTTGAATCGGGCAGCGAAGGAAAGCTGTCTGAAACGGAAATGGAATTTTGTGAAAAAATCAGAAAGGAGCAGGAACTTTATGAATCGAAAAATAACGGCATTTCAGTTGTGTCTTGCGGCGATGGCGGCCTGCATCAATGTGGCAGGCGGACAGCTTGCCCTGACTCTTCGTCTGCCGGTTTATCTGGATAGTATTGGAACGATTCTGGCAGGAATCTGGATGGGACCTGTGTTTGGCATGGTGCCAAATCTGGTCAGCGGTGTGATTCTGGGGCTGACGACAGATGTATATTCTCTGTATTTCGCGCCGGTGGGCATGATGACCGGATTTATGGCAGGACTGGCCGGAAGACGATGCAGTCTGAATAAGAAAAGTCTGTTTCTTCCGGCGTTAGCGATTACTGTGCCGGGAACGGTGATCAGTTCGTTGATCTGTGCTGTGCTGTTTGGAGGAATTACCTCTTCCGGATCCACGATCCTGGTGCAGCTTCTGGCAAAGACTCCTCTTGGAATGACGGCCAGTGTGTTTGTAGTTCAGATTGTGACTGATTATCTGGATCGGCTGATCAGTCTGTTTGCGGCAGTCTGCCTTCTGCAGGCGCTGCCGTCTGATTTGAAAAATCGATGGAAGGGAGGAAGAAGTCATGGGCGTGCCGGAAGAACGGTATAGCAAAATTGTTGGAAAGAACCAGAGAGAAATCTGCCTTTTAAGGGCTTTCCCCTGTGCCTGGGGAAAGTGTGCTTTCTGTGATTATATTGAGGACAATGGAAGAGATACTCAGGCAATGGTTTCTCTGAATCATCAGGTGCTTCAGCAGGTGACTGGTGAATTTGGAGTTCTGGAGGTGATTAATTCCGGAAGCTGTTTTGAATTGCCGGAGGAAACCCTGGATGAGATTGCGGAGGTGATCCGGGAAAAGAAGATCCGGAAGCTGTTTTTTGAAGCGCACTGGATGTATCGAAACCACCTGGAAAAGATGCGCCGCAGGATGCCGGTTCCTATTGTGTTTAAAACAGGGGTGGAAACCTTTGATTACGATTTTCGGGAGCGGGTTTTAAATAAGCATGCAGATTTTACAGAGCCGGAACAGGTTGCGAAATATTTTGATTCTCCCTGTCTGATGGTGGGAATTAAAGGGCAGACAAAGGATATGATCCGTTATGATATTCAGTGTCTGAAGAAGTATTTTAAGCTGGGAACAGTTAATGTATACAACAATAATACGACATCCATCCGCCGTGATGAGGAACTGGTAGCCTGGTTTATGGAGGAATACAGATGGCTTCTGGACGATCCATCTGTGGAGGTGCTTTATGAGATTACGGACTTTGGCGTAGGATGAGGCGGTTCGGGGGATGAGTTTTGTGCTTCAGGGGGAGCAGGCTACGTGCTTCATGGGCAGAACCGGCTCTTGATAAACTCTGGTATTCCGTGATAAAATAAAAGATAAGAGAAGCAGGGCAGTAGTCTGTTCTGCTTTTCTTACAATCGGAGAAAGGAAGATACAGAAGACAAACGGGGTGTACGAATATGGAAAGACTGATAAAAGGGAAAACAGAGCCATATTTTGAGAATGATATTGGACAGCTGTATCTGGGGGACAGCTTCCAGCTTTTAAGGAAGATGGTGCCGGAATCAGTGGATATGATTTTTGCAGATCCGCCGTATTTTCTAAGCAATGACGGAGTTACCTGCCGAAGCGGCCATCTGGTTTCGGTGAATAAGGCTTCCTGGGATGAGGGAATGGATTTTCAGTCCCGCCACAAGTTTAACAGACGATGGATCCGGCTGTGTAAGCGGTGCCTGAATCCCAATGGAACCATCTGGATTTCCGGAACCATGCACAACATTTTTTCGATTGGCATGGCGTTGGAGCAGGAAGGGGTTAAGATTATTAACAGCATTACCTGGCAGAAGACAAATCCTCCGCCCAATCTGGCCTGCCGCTGTTTTACTCATTCAACAGAAACTATTATCTGGGCAAAAAAGAATGATAAAAAGGCAAAGCATACGTTTAATTATGAACTTATGAAGCAAAGAAACGGCGGTCATCAGATGAAGGACGTGTGGACAGGAAGCAGAACAAAGCCTTCGGAAAAGAAGGAGGGAAAGCATCCTACGCAGAAGCCGGAGTATTTGATGGAGAATATTGTTCTTGCATCTACAAAAAGAGGCGATCTGGTTCTGGATCCTTTCTGCGGCTCCGGAACTACCGGAGTGGCGGCTGTGCGGTTTGGACGGAGATTTATTGGAATCGATAATGAAAAAGAATACATTGAGACAGCTTTCAGAAGGATGTCAAATGTGCAGGAAGAACTGGAGTGGTAATTGCTCCGGTTCTTTTTACAACTCGCCGCTTTTCTTAAGACGGCGGACCATTTGATAAAAAAGATTTTCGCAGGCATCCGCCAGAAAACCTGTGCGGAAACGGGTAATCATGCTGCAGACGGACAGAGTCATCATCAGGAACCAAATCTTCCAAATTTAATGGAAAAACCAGTTAATAAGGCTCGCCGAATTCGGTATAATCTTTATGATATATTTGGTTATTGGTCATATCTAATTATATCATGGATTGCGGACTCTTCGGAGTCCGTTTTCTGTTTTTAGGTGTAAAAAAAGGAGCCATTGCTCCATAGATGATTTCTCATCTATTTTGCAACGGCCCTCAAAAAACTCCAAAATCAGTTGAACATGCAAAATCAATACCGCAGCGTGTATTAAACTCTAACATCCCATGATTCGATTCAGCACCTTTCTCATGGAAAGACCGGTAAAAACAGCCAGAACAGTCAGAACGATGTCCTTGGGAATAAATGCCACAGCTGCATAGGCAAAAACTGCGGAAACAGACATGGAGCCGCCGGAAAGCGCTGCCCACTGAAGTCCGCCGATGGTCTCAACAAGAAGCAGTCCTGCCAGGGAGGAAAGGAGAATCAAAGCAGTATCCTTTTTCTGGTTTCCGGTGTTGGGATGGATTCCGCAGAGAGCAGCCATCAGGGGATAGGACCAGAGATAACCGCCTGTCAGGCTGACCAGACGGGAAACGCCTCCGCCGAAATTGGCAAATACAGGAAGCCCCACAGCGCCGATCAGCAGGTAAATTACTGCGGAAAGACAGCCAAGACGCCAGCCCAGGGTTACTCCGATCAGGGCAATGCCAAATACCTGAATAGTAATAGGAACGCCGTTGGGCATGGGGATGGAAAGCTGGGAGATAACAGCCATGAGCGCTGCAAACATTCCTCCTAAAACAAGTTCTCTTGTAGTAAAGCGAAGATGAGAGGTCTGTGAAGAAACAGGTTCTCTGGATAAGGTCTGATTCATGATAAGTAGTGTCCTTTCTTTCGGTATGAATATCAATCTGCCTGCAGAATGAGCAGCGCCGGCAGCTGCTGCAGGAAGATACTGGTCCATTGGTTAAAGGTATAACACAACAGGGGTGGATTGTCAACTAAAAATAAAATTATTAGTTAACAATCCGCCCCCTGCCGGAACATGGATTTCATTTATTTTATATATTCATTCAAAACGGGGCTGCAAAAAGCTCCCCTGATAGAAAATCGCCCGGACCGTAAGGTCTGAGCGATTTTCTGGTATCACGAGATACTTCCTGTAATTTCACCATTCCCGGGTGTTTTTCAGCCTCAGCAGTTTATCCTATTTATCACGAATCTGGCTGTGAAGGTTCTGAATGGAATTTACCTCACCCTGTCCGTGAGCCTTCACATAGCTGATGCCGCTTGCAGTAGCCTTGGCAGCAGCGATGGTGGTCATGTAGGGAACCTTTGCCTTAATAGCGGCTTTTCTCAGATAGCTGTCGTCATGGACGCTGTCCTTGCCAATCGGAGAGTTGATAATCAGCTGAATCTCTCCGTTTGTAATCATATCCAGAATATTGGGACGTCCTTCGTGAAGCTTCTTTACCTTTTTAGCCGGGATTCCGGCAGCAGCAATGAGATCATAGGTATTCTGTGTTGCCACAATGTCAAAACCGTCCTCATAGAAGCTTCTTGCCACATCTACAACCTCTGCCTTATCCTTACGGTTTACAGAGATCAGAACCGTTCCCTCCAGAGGAAGTCTGGACTGGGTGGCCTCCTGAGCCTTGAAGAAGGCTTCTCCGTAAGAAGGAGACAGGCCTAAAACCTCACCGGTGGAACGCATTTCCGGTCCCAGAATCGGGTCAACCTCCTGGAACATGTTGAACGGGAATACAGCCTCTTTTACTCCGTAGTAAGGAATATCCTGTTCTTTTAAGGTGGAGACAGGAGAGGGACGTCCGGTCAGCTCAGAGGTAATGATGTCTGTAGCCAGCGGTACCATGCGGATGTTGCAGACCTTGGATACCAGCGGAACAGTACGGGATGCGCGGGGATTTGCCTCCAGCACATAAACCTTTCCATTTTCAATGGCGTACTGCATGTTCATCAGGCCCTTTACATGCATTTCCTCTGCAATTTTTCTGGTATATTCCTTGATGGTTTCCAGATTTTCCTTTGAAATCTGAACAGAAGGAATAATGCAGGCGGAGTCACCGGAGTGAACGCCGGCCAGCTCAATATGCTCCATAACAGCAGGAACAAATGCATGAGTACCGTCACTGATTGCATCTGCCTCACACTCGGTTGCATGATTTAAGAAACGGTCAATCAGAATCGGGCGATCCGGAGTGACACCTACGGCAGCCTTCATGTAGTTGATCATGCTGGCATCATCATATACGACTTCCATGCCGCGTCCGCCAAGAACATAGGAAGGACGAACCATAACAGGGTAGCCGATGTTGGAAGCGATTTCCAGGGCCTCTTCTACTGTGGTAGCCATACCGGATTCCGGCATGGGGATTTCCAGCTTCTCCATCATGGCGCGGAACAGATCGCGGTCCTCTGCCAGATCGATTACGGAAGGAGCAGTACCCAGAATACGAACTCCGTTTTTCTCCAGGTCAGCAGCCAGATTCAGAGGAGTCTGTCCGCCGAACTGAGCGATAACACCAACCGGCTTCTCTTTTTTGTAGATGCTTAATACATCCTCCAGAGTCAGGGGCTCGAAATACAGCTTGTCAGAGGTATCGTAGTCTGTGGAAACCGTCTCCGGATTGCAGTTTACGATAATGGTCTCAAAGCCCAGCTTTTTCAGGGCCAGAGAAGCGTGAACGCAGCAGTAGTCAAACTCAATACCCTGTCCGATTCTGTTGGGGCCTCCGCCCAGAATCATAACCTTCGGCTTTTCCGTGCGGACAGGATTCTTATCCGGTGCGTTGTAGGTGGAATAGTAGTAGGCATTGTCCTCGGTTCCGCTGACATGAATGCCCTCCCATGCTTCCTCTACGCCCAGCTCAATCCGGCGATTGCGGATGGAATCCTCGGAAACTGCAAGCAGCTGGCTTAAATATTTGTCGGAGAAGCCGTCTTTTTTGGCAGCAGTCAGCATCTCGTCTGAGGGCAGGCTTCCCTTGCAGGCAAGAAGGGCTTCTTCTTCCTCTACCAGCTCCTTCATCTGCTCAATAAACCATGCTTTTACCTTGGTAATCTCATGGATCTCGCTGACAGAAGCGCCCTTGCGCAGTGCCTCGTACATAATGAAATGACGTTCACTGGAAGGAGTAATCAGCATCTTCAGAAGCTCTTCTTTTGACTTTGTATCAAAATCTTTTGCATGGCCCAGGCCGTAGCGTCCTGTTTCAAGGCTGCGGATGGCCTTCTGGAAAGCCTCTTTATAATTTTTACCAATACTCATTACCTCACCTACGGCGCGCATCTGGGTGCCCAGGTGATCCTCAACGCCTTTGAATTTTTCAAATGCCCAGCGGGCAAACTTGATTACAACGTAATCGCCGCCGGGAACGTATTTGTCCAGAGTTCCGTACTTTCCGCAGGGGATGTCCTTTAAGGTCAGTCCCGTAGCCAGCATAGCGGATACCAGGGCAATGGGGAATCCGGTAGCCTTGGATGCCAGGGCGGAGGAGCGGGAGGTACGCGGGTTGATTTCGATTACAATAATCCGATCGGAAACCGGATCGTGGGCAAACTGTACGTTGGTTCCGCCGATAACCTGTACGGAGTCAACAATTTTATAAGCCTGTTCCTGCAGACGCTTCTGACATTCCTCAGAAATGGTCAGCATGGGAGCAGAGCAGAAGGAGTCACCGGTATGGACGCCCAGGGGATCGATATTTTCGATGAAGCAGACAGTGATCATATTGCCCTCGCAGTCGCGGACAATTTCCAGCTCCAGCTCTTCCCATCCCAGAATGGATTCTTCTACCAGAACCTGGCCTACCAGGCTGGCCTGAAGACCTCTGGCGCATACGGTTTTCAGCTCCTCTTTGTTGTAAACCAGACCGCCGCCGGCGCCGCCCATGGTGTATGCAGGGCGAAGTACAACCGGGTATCCCAGCTTGTCTGCAATATCCAGGGCTTCTTCGACAGAGTAGGCCACTTCACTGCGGGCCATTTCAATGCCCAGGTCGTTCATGGCTTTTTTGAATTCTACGCGGTCTTCACCCCGTTCAATGGCGTCTACCTGAACGCCGATTACTTTTACATTATATTTGTCCAGAATTCCAGCTTTGTTTAATTCTGAACACAGATTCAGGCCGGACTGGCCACCCAGATTGGGAAGCAGTGCATCAGGACGCTCTTTCGCAATAATCTGTTCCAGACGCTCTACGTTCAGGGGCTCAATATAAGTAACATCTGCTGTTTCCGGATCGGTCATGATGGTAGCCGGGTTGGAATTAACCAGCACAATTTCATAACCGAGATTTTTCAGGGCCTTGCAGGCCTGAGTTCCAGAATAGTCAAACTCACAGGCCTGGCCGATGATGATAGGGCCGGACCCGATAATAAGTACCTTATGAATATCCGTTCTCTGTGGCATAAGTGGTATCCTCCTTTTTTCTGATATAATATTATATAGGAAAACAAAAAAAGCGCAACAAGAACAATTTTCAGAAAAACTAAAAAAAATTTTGTATATCATGGGAACAAATTCTTATGATATAATTATACAGAATAAACTAAAAAAACTAAAAAATTCAAAAAATAAAGAAAACTCTGGAGGGTTATCGGTAAAAATATAGAAAAATATGGAAGAAAAGGGAGGATATATGGAATATCAGCTTATACGATCCGGGAGGAAAACAGTTGCAATTCAGGTAGAGCCGGACGGAAGCGTAATTGTCCGGGCGCCAAAACGATGCAGTCTCAGAAAAATAGAGGATTTTGTACGGGAAAAAGAACATTGGATCCGGACAAAGCAGGAGGAGATTGCTGCCGGTCGAAGGGAATTTTCTGCAAAAAAACTGACAGAGGAAGAACGTCAGAGCCTTCGTCAGAGGGCCGGCTTCCTGCTGGGAGAACGGACAGCCCTGTATGCGGAGCGAATGCAGGTTTCTTATGGAAGGATTACCATAAGGGATCAGAAAACAAGATGGGGCAGCTGCAGCGCTGCAGGAAATCTGAATTTTAACTGGAGACTGGTGATGGCTCCGGGGGAGGTTCTGGATTATGTGGTAATTCATGAGCTGGCTCACAGGAGAGAAATGAATCATTCCGCTGCATTCTGGAACATTGTGGAGTCAGAGATGCCGGATTACAGAAGGCACAGGGAATGGCTTAAAAAAAACGGCGGTTTTTTAATGGAAATATAGGAAGAAAACCGGAAAAATGACAGTTGTTTCCACGTTTTTTCTGTGATAAACTTTTTGAAGTTTTGCCATAGGAAATGATGCCCTGTAACGGGAAAAACGCTTCGCAGGGATCGCCATGGGCGGAAGGGAAATAAAGAATGGAGGAAACAGGCTTTTATGACAAATGATATGACAAAGGGAAATCCGGTGCGGCTGATACTGGCATTTATGATACCCACCTATCTTGGAAATATTTTTCAGCAGTTTTACAATCTGGTGGATTCCATTGTGGCTGGCCGCTACATCGGCGTAAATGCCCTGGCTGCGATTGGAGGTACGGCTTCTCTCATTTTTCTGGTTATCGGCTGGCTTAACGGCATTACCAGCGGCTTTGCCATTTTAGTTGCCCAGAGCTTCGGAGCAAAGGATTACAGGCAGATGCGCCATTATATTGCCATGTCAATTCTTTTGTGTCTCGGTTTTGTTGTGGTGATGACAGGGGGACTTCTGGTGCTTAATGTGCCGATTCTGAGACTGATCAATACACCGGCGGAGATTATTGGAGACACAGCGGCCTATATGCGGATTATTTATGCAGGCCTGTTTGTGACAGGAGCCTACAATGCTTTTGCAGCAGTACTGCGGGCATTGGGGGACAGCCGTTCTCCTTTGTATTTCCTGATTATTTCCGCTCTGATTAATGTGGTGCTGGATATTTTCTTTATTGTACGTCTGCACATGGGAGTGGACGGCTGCGCCTGGGCTACCGTCATTTCTCAGGGAATCTCAGCTCTTCTCTGTCTGGTTTATATTATACGAAAGTTCGAGCTTTTGAAATTAACGAAAGAAGATTTCCGCAGAGATTTTCCTGTGATGGGAAGACTTCTGGCGATTGGAGTTCCCATGGGGCTGCAGTTTTCCATTACGGCGGTTGGAACCATCATTGTCCAGGGGGCGATTAACGTTTTCGGAGCCGTATATATTGCAGGCTTTTCAGCGGCAGGAAAGATTCAGAACCTGGTTTCCTCTGTTTTTGTATCTTTTGGAGCAACCATTGCTACTTATGTAGGGCAGAACCGGGGCGCAGGAAATATGGATCGGATTCGGCAGGGGGTTCGCTGCACGCAAATTATGATTCTGATCTGGAGTGTGGTTATGTTTGCGATTATCCAGCTGGCAGGAGGAACTTTGATTCACATTTTTGTGGATCGGAATCAGGTTGAAGTGATTCAGGCGGCGAAGGATTATTTTACAGCTGTATCATGGTGTTATCCTTTCCTGGGAAGTATTTTCCTGTACCGGAATGCGCTGCAGGGACTGGGATACGGTTTTGTGCCCATGATGGGCGGCGTGTTCGAGCTTGCAGCCAGAGCTCTTGTGGTTATGGTGACGGTTCGCCTGGGAATGGGGTATATGGCTACCTGCGCCTCTGATCCGGCTGCCTGGCTGGCGGCGCTGATTCCCCTGGTGCCTTATTATATTCATGTGATGAAGAAAATAAAAACTTGACAAGGTGTGTCTGCCGGTATATGATGATGGCGTTGCAGGAAATGCAGCAAAAATATAATAAGAAAAGCAGAGTAGGTCTGTGTGCGTTAAGTGCCAGCCGGACAGGGAGTTGCCGGCAGGACGAAAAGAAGAGGCTTCTTCTTGCGGTACACAAGCCGCATCCCGCTGCGAAGAGGGCGGAGAAGTCCGGATAATGGCTTCTCACTTGTCTCCTTTGTAGTTTGAGAGGTCTGCAAAGGAGGTAATTTTTTATGAAGAAATTAGCAACTTTGTTCACCGATTCCTGGAATGAATTTCACCAGGTCAGAACTATCACAACCGCTGCCATGTTCGGGGCGATTTCTGTGGTACTGGGGTATTTTACCATTGCAATTGGTGACTACATTAAAATCGGGTTTTCTACTATATGTAATCAGTTTGTGTATTACCTGTTTGGCCCGGTTGTGGGAGGGCTTTTTGGAGGCGCGCTGGATGTGCTGAAGTTTCTGGTGAAGCCGACCGGGGCATTTTTTCCGGGCTTTACCATAGGCGCCATGGTGGGCGGTGTCCTTTACGGCTGTTTCTTTTACAAAAAACCGATTACCCTTCCCAGGGTTCTGGCGGCAGAATTTACAGTCAGTCTGGTGTGCAATGTTCTTCTGGGAACCTTGTGGCTCAGTATGCTTTACGGCAAGGGCTTTCTGGCGCTTCTGCCCATGCGTGTATTTAAAAATCTGGTTATGTGGCCGGTGAATTCCATGCTGTTTTACACTATTGGAAAAACGCTGGAGGCGGCCGGTGTATTCCGGACTCTGAAAATGTCCGGAGGAAGAAAAATCAGGAGAGGGACTCCTTAAAAGAGTCCTTCTCCTGATTTTTTTCGCGGAAGCGACCCGCCGCAGGCGGAGAAGCTCGTCAGCGAGCTTCTTTGTTTTATCATAGGATATAGCGTCCTATGACATAAAAACGCTCCGCTGGGATCGCCATGCGGCGGCAAGGGAATCGCCATGCGGCAGTTACTCAAGGCGTTCCTGGCAGATCCTGTGAAACTGTGCGATGGAGCCGGGATGAACCGGAGCGCTTCTGTATTTGTCAGGGGCAGCCCCCTGGGCTTCTATACTGCGACGGATATTCAACATCCGCTGATCCGTGGCGGCTATGGTTTCCGCACACTGGCGCAGCTCCTCGCTGATCTGATCGGAAACATCCCCGATATCCTTTTTGTACTTCAGCTGATGATCCAGACTGGCCCAGAAATCCATGGCAATGGTCCGGATCTGAACCTCGACCCGCAGGTTCTTTTTTTCTTCTGAAAAGAAAACAGGAATCTCAATAATCAGGTGATAGCTGCGGTAGCCGTTGGGCTTGGGATGCTTGATATAATCCTTGATGGTAATAACCGTAATGTCATCCTGGCTGACCAGCATATTGGCAACGGCATAAATATCATCAACAAAGGAACATACTACGCGGATTCCTGCAATGTCATCCAGATTCTGCATCATGGATTCCAGTGACACGGGGAGATTCCGGCGCTGCAGCTTTTCTACAATACTCAGAGGTTTTTTCACTCTGGATTTGATTACTTCAATGGGATTGCGCTGGTTGCGGACGGAAAGCTCGTCGTTGAGAACCTCCAGCTTTGTTTTTACTTCCCGGATAGCGCAGGTGTACATCATCATGGCCATCTGAAATTCCTTGGCCTGACTGATCAGGGCGTCGGGAACGGGGACAAGATTGGGGACGTTGACAGCGGATTGAACCAGTTCGCTGTTGGGATTCATATTGAAATTCATCAGTAATACCTCACAAAATTTTTGCATAGAAATAAAATTCTTTGACTTATTTATCTTCATTATAGCAGATATCTGTGTCCAGACAAGGAACAAATCATTAAAATTTAGAGAAATTTTTAACGATTTTTTAATTCCCTGACGGAGAGGCAGGACTGGCCTGTATTTTCCGTATTTCGGGCTTTCCCTTTTGGTAAATCTGTGGTATCCTATCCTTTAGGGCTGTCCGTGGCAAACAGCGGACGGCAGAACCTAGGAGGTATTTACATGAGCGAAAATTGTACTCATAACTGCAGCTCCTGCGGAGAAAACTGCAGCAGCCGCACTGCAGAGCAGACCAGCTTTTTAGAGCCGTTAAACCCGGCCAGCAGTGTAAAAAAAGTAATTGGAGTTGTCAGCGGAAAAGGCGGAGTTGGAAAATCTCTGGTAACCGCGCTGATGGCAGTAAAAATGAACAGCATGGGAAAGCATACAGCGATTCTGGATGCTGATATTACCGGACCGTCTATTCCCAAGGCATTTGGCCTGGGCGTTGACGGAGTTTCTGTAAATCCGGATGGACTGATGGTTCCGGCAACCACAGCAACCGGCATTGAGATTATGTCAGCCAACCTGCTTCTGGATCACGATACCGATCCGGTTATCTGGAGAGGTCCGGTTATTGCAGGCGCAGTAAAACAGTTCTGGCAGGAGGCACTCTGGGAGAACGTGGATTATATGTTCGTAGATATGCCGCCGGGAACCGGTGATGTTCCCTTAACTGTATTCCAGTCTCTTCCGGTTGACGGCATTCTGATTGTAACCTCTCCTCAGGAGCTGGTTTCCATGATCGTGGCCAAGGCTGTGAACATGGCAAAGAAAATGAATATTCCGATTCTCGGCCTGGTAGAGAATATGAGCTATCTGGAATGTCCGGACTGCGGAAAGAAGATTTCCGTATTCGGAGAGAGCCATATTGACGAGATTGCAAAGGAACATCAGATTCCGGTTCTGGCCAAGCTTCCTATTGACCCTGTGATTGCAAAGCATGTAGACGAGGGTCTGGTAGAGTACCTGGAGGAAAGTTGGATGGACGAGGCGGCAAAGAAGGTTCTGGAGCTGTAAATCCCGTCAGGAACCGCGACTTTTTGCGGAATATGCAAAAGCAATCTGCAAATTGAATCAATCAGTAAAAGTAAAAGGACAGGGCTTCCGTAATGCGGAACCCTGTTTTTTTATACAGGGCCATGGCTGCCTCGTTGTCACCGGAAACCTGGAGGATCACCCGGGAAATATTTTTTTGTTCAGTCATATCCAGAAAAAGACGGATCATGGCAGTGCCCAGACCCTGTCTGCGAAAGGCCGGAAGAATTTCCACCTGATGAAGACAGACGCAGCCCTCTCCTGTCCGGGTGGTAAGAAAGGTTCCGGCAGGACCGTCTGAGGAAGGTGCTTTGGAAGTTCCGGTATAAAAACTCCAGTATAAGGTTTCCCTGTCATCCGGGGAAGGGGAGCTGGTAAGAAAGCAGGCCGGTTTCTTCTGATCCGGAGTACGGTTCCGGTTCTCAGAGCTCCACTCCATCTGGTATTCTGTGGAATCAAGCCGGGCTTCCAGAGCGGCCAGGGTTTTCTCTGTATCCGGGCAGGTTCCGGACACGGGAAAGAAAATATCATATTCTTCAAAATCCTCAAGAGCGCGGTTAAGAAGAGCGTCAAAGCACCCCTTCCGGCGAAAGGCGGGAAGTGTGAAGGCCGTGCATTCTGCAGCAGACTCTCCGCAGGGAACCATAGCCAGGGCGGCGCAGAGGCTGCCTTCCTCAGAATACAGAAGGTAGTGGCAGGCATCCTCCCGGGGGTCTGCCGGATAGGAAAGGCGGACAGAGTCGTGGCGGCAGCATTCCAGGGCCAGGTTTTCTGCCTCTGCTCTCTGGCGGTCTGTAAGAAGAAGCTTTTTTTGAAGAGTGGAAAAATCAGGGTTTAATCGGGAATCATATGTCATAGAGAAACATCTCCTTTCTGTCAGATCAAAGTGATTTCAGTATACAGAAAAAACATAAAGAATACAAGAAACAGGATTGTTATTTTCATATTGCAGTGCTAAAATACGTGACTGTATCTTTTTATCATACAGGAGCCGTCCTGAACAGCTGCGTCATACAAAAGAACGGTTCTAAATAAGGAGGATCAACGTCAATGAAATACGTAAAAGAATGCCTGATTATTTTTGGAATCACTCTGGCAGGAGAAGTGCTGAACAGTATTCTGCCCCTTCCTGTTCCGGCAGGCGTGTACGGCCTTTTTCTGCTTCTGTTTCTGCTCTGCAGCGGACTTCTGAAGCTGGAGGATGTGGAGGCTACAGGAAATTTCCTGCTGGATACCATGCCTATTATGTTTATTCCTGCCTGTGTGGGACTGATGGAAAGCTATGCGGACATGAAGGAAACACTGATTCCTCTGTTTGTAATCAGTCTGGCATCTACGGTAATTGTTATGGCAGTGACCGGAATCGTGGCCGAGAGGATTCTGTCAGGCAAAAAAACAGGAAAAGAAAAGGGAGGAAAAGAAAAATGACATTTTTGCAGCAGTCTTTGTATCTGGGATTTGTAATCAGCATAATGGCTTATCTTTGCGGCATATGGCTGAAGAAAAAGCTGGGGTGGGCAATTTTAAATCCTCTTCTTGTTTCTGTTGTTCTTGTAATCGGCTTTCTGACTGTCTTTAAAATCGATTATAAAACCTACAACAGCAGCGCGGGAATTATCAGTTATCTGCTGACTCCGGCTACGGTTTGTCTGGCAATTCCTCTGTATAAGCAGCTGGAGCTTCTGAAAAAGCATTTCGGGGCAATTCTGGCAGCAATTCTGTCCGGGGTATTTACCAGCGCGGCCTGTATTTTTGCCATGAGCCTTCTGTTCCGTCTGGATCACAGCACCTACGTCAGCCTGCTTCCCAAGTCCATTACTACGGCAATCGGTATGGGAATCAGCGAGGAAGTAGGAGGAATGGTAACAGTCACTGTTGTATGTATTATTGCCACAGGAATTTTCGGAAATATTATTGGAGAAACGGTTTTCCGGCTTTTTGGAATTAAAGAGCCTATGGCAAAGGGACTGGCTCTGGGAACCTCCGCTCATGCCATTGGAACGGCAAAGGCGCTGGAGCTGGGAGAGGTGGAAGGAGCTATGAGCAGCCTTTCCATTGCAGTAGCCGGAATTCTGACAGTGATTGCGGTTCCCCTGGCGGCAGGATTGCTTTAACGAAGCGGTGAAATTCCGGTGTGAACAGCTTGAAAGCCGTTCACGGATATGATAAAATGACAAGTAAGATGCACATCTGCGGTCTGAAGGCATGTTGGCAGTGTCTGTCCCGGCAGTACAGGGCAGAATTGTCCCTGCGGGTTTCTCCAATCAGAACCCAAGGACAGGGCGCAGCAAGTGAATATATGTGAACACATGAGGAGGATATGATGATTCAGCAGTTGATTGAGAAAATTCAGAAAACCAAGGCACCGATTTGCGTGGGACTGGATCCGATGTTAAATTATATTCCGGAGCACATCCTGAAAAAGTCTTTCGGGGAGTTCGGAGAGACTCTGGAAGGAGCGGCAGACGCGATCTGGAATTTCAATAAGGAGATTGTGGATCATACCTTTGATCTGATTCCTTCTGTAAAGCCGCAGATCGCCATGTATGAGCAGTTCGGTATTGAAGGACTGAAGGTATATGAGAAAACAGTCCGTTACTGTCAGGACAAGGGACTTCTTGTTATCGGTGACGCAAAGAGAGGCGATATCGGCTCTACCTCTGCAGCTTATGCAACCGCTCATCTGGGCAAGGTAAAGGTTGGAAACAGCGTATGCACAGCTTTTAATACAGAGTTTCTGACTGTCAATCCCTATCTGGGAACAGATGGCGTAAAGCCGTTTGTAGATGTGTGCAAGGCAGAGGATAAGGGTCTGTTTGTACTGGTAAAGACCTCCAATCCATCCAGCGGCGAGTTCCAGGATAAGCTGGTAGACGGCCGTCCGGTTTATGAGCTGGTAGCTGATAAAGTGGTAGAGTGGGGCGCTGACTGCATGGACGGAGCATACAGCAATGTAGGCGCTGTTGTAGGCGCAACTTATCCGGAGATGAGCGCTGTTTTAAGAAAGCTGATGCCGAAGACCTATTTCCTGGTTCCGGGATACGGCGCTCAGGGCGGTACTGCACAGGATCTGAAGCCCTGCTTCAATGAGGACGGACTGGGTGCAATCGTAAACTCTTCCCGCGGTATTATTGCAGCATACAAGCAGGAAAAATATGCTAAATTCGGAGCTGAGCATTTTGCAGAGGCATCCAGACAGGCTGTACTGGATATGGTTGCAGATATTAACAGCGTTCTGTAAGGGAGAGAGACGAGATTTATGGGAAAAGTAAAAATGACGGCGAAGGTAGTCAGCCAGCAGGCGCTGACAGACGATATCTTCAGTATGTGGATTCAGGCAGATGAGATTGCCGGAGCAGCAGTTCCGGGACAGTTTATTTCTGTCTATACAAAGGATGCGGGAAAGCTGCTTCCCCGTCCCATCAGCCTTTGTCAGGTTGACAAGGAAAAGGGACAGCTCCGGATTGTATACCGGGTAGTGGGTGCAGGTACCAGCCAGTTTTCCGGATACCAGGCCGGGGATGACATTGAGATTATGGGTCCCCTGGGCAATGGCTTCCCGTTAGAGCGGGCTGTCGGAAAGAAGGTATTTCTTATTGGCGGAGGCATTGGAATTCCTCCCATGCTGGAGCTGGCAAGACAGCTTGACTGTGAGAAACAGGCGGTTTTGGGATATCGCGATGTTCTCTTTTTAAATGACGAGTTTGAGAACTTCAGTGATGTGTATGTTGCAACAGAGGACGGAAGCGCCGGAACAAAGGGAAATGTTCTTGATGCGATTCGGGAAAACGGACTGAAGGCAGATGTGATCTTTGCCTGCGGCCCTACTCCCATGCTGCGGGCGCTGAAGGCCTATGCAGAAGAGAACGGAATTGAATGCTGGCTTTCTCTGGAAGAGAAGATGGCCTGCGGAATCGGCGCATGTCTTGCCTGCGTATGCCAGTCCAAAGAGGTGGATGAACACTCCCATGTACACAACAAGCGGATCTGCAAGGATGGTCCCGTATTCCTGGCACAGGAGGTGGAACTGTAATGAACACAAAGGTAACCCTTGCCGGTGTGGAACTGAAAAATCCGGTTATGACAGCTTCCGGAACCTTTGGAAGCGGCGCGGAGTACAGTGAGTTTGTAGATTTAAACCGCCTTGGCGCAGTAGTAACCAAGGGTGTGGCCAATGTGCCCTGGCCGGGCAATCCCACCCCGAGAATTGCTGAGGTGCACGGCGGTATGCTCAATGCCATCGGTCTTCAGAATCCGGGCATTGATGTATTTGTAAAGCGGGATATTCCTTTTTTGAAGCAGTATGATACAAAGATCATTGTGAATGTCTGCGGAAAAACCACAGAGGACTATATTGAGGTTGTAGAGCGACTGGGTGACGAGCCGGTAGATATGCTGGAAATCAATATTTCCTGCCCGAACGTCAAGGAGGGCGGCATTGCCTTTGGTCAGGATCCGAAGGCGGTAGAGGCAATCACCAGAGAGGTAAAGCGTCATGCAAAGCAGCCGGTGATTATGAAGCTGAGCCCCAATGTGACAGATATTACGGTGATGGCAAAGGCGGCTGAGGCCGGCGGCGCAGACGTTCTTTCTCTGATCAATACGCTGACCGGTATGAAGATTGATATTAACAGGAGAACCTTTGCGATTGCCAATAAAACCGGCGGTATGTCCGGTCCTGCTGTAAAGCCGGTGGCAGTGCGCATGGTATATCAGGTTGCCAATGCTGTGAAGCTTCCGATTATCGGAATGGGCGGAATCGCAACAGCTGAGGATGCGCTGGAGTTCCTTATGGCAGGCGCTGCGGCTGTTTCTGTGGGAACTGCCAATTTCTACAATCCTTATGCGACAGTGGAGATTGCAGAGGGCATTGAAAATTACATGAAGAAATATCAGATCGATGATGTGAATCAGCTGATTGGCTGCGTAAAATAAAAGGAGGAAATTATGGAAGCATATAAGAAAGAATTTATTGAATTTATGATTGACTGCGAGGTTCTGAAATTTGGAGATTTCGTAACCAAAAGCGGAAGAAAGACCCCGTTTTTCGTAAACACCGGATTTTACCGCACAGGAACCCAGCTGCGCCGCCTGGGCGAGTATTACGCAAAGGCTATCCAGAATACCTTCGGTATGGATTTTGACGTTCTGTTTGGACCGGCCTACAAGGGCATTCCCCTGACTGTGGCAACCACCATGGCAATCAGCGAGTTTTATGATGCTGATATTAAGTATTGCTCCAACCGGAAAGAGGTAAAGGATCACGGCGATAAGGGTATCCTTCTGGGAAGCCCCATTCAGGATAAGGACAAAGTTGTAATCATTGAGGACGTGACAACAGCAGGAACCTCTATCGAGGAGACTCTGCCGATTATCAAGGCACAGGGCGATGTTGATGTAATGGGACTGGTTGTTTCTGTTGACCGTATGGAGCGGGGCAAGGGAACCAAATCTGCATTAAAGGAAATCGAAGAAAAATACGGATTTAAGACAACCGCCATTGTAACCATGGGTGAGGTGGTAGAGCATCTGTATAACCGTCCGTATAAGGGCAGAGTTATTATTGATGATAAGCTGAAAGAGGCAATTGATGCCTACTACGAGCAGTACGGCGCTGAGGAGTAAATCGCTTTTTTGGCAGTCTAAATGAGGAGAATCGGGATGGAAAAGGTTTATAAAACCATGCAGCGCACAGGCGCATTCAGTATTGTTATTGGAATTGTGGTGCTGGTTACGGGTCTGACAGTAGGAATCGGTTCGATTATCTGCGGCGGACTTTTGCTGAAACGCAAAGGCGATATTACGTTTTAAGAAAAGGCAGTTTCTGTTTTGCAAAGGACAGAAACTGCTGTTTTTCCCAAAAGGGAATCAATGATCAGAATATGAATTTGAAAATAATTCCGCTCAGGCGGTTAAAGATAGATTGCTGAGGATTTTTATGATAAGGAATACAACCAGGAATCAGAAGCTGGGATGGGTGCTGTTTATTGCCTATCTGGCGCTTCTGGTTTACTTTTTAATATTTTCAGAGTCTTTGGGCCGTGATGCCTCTCAAAGGGATTACGCCTATAATCTGGAGCTGTTTAAAGAGATTCGCAGATTTTACATTTACAGAAAACAGCTGGGAATGGAGGCTTTCCTGCTGAATGTGTTCGGCAATGTGATTGCATTTATGCCCTGCGGTTTTTTTCTTCCCATTGTCAGCAGAAGATCCCGCAAATGGTATAATACCGTGCTTTTGGCATTTCTGTTCAGTCTCAGTGTAGAAACTCTTCAGCTGGTTCTGCGGGTAGGCAGCTTTGATGTGGATGATCTGCTGCTGAACACTCTGGGAGGCGGTTTGGGGTATATTGTAAACCGCATGATTCAAAAGGAGCGCATAAGGAGGAAAAAAGTTGCCAAAGGTTAAGAAAAAAATTTCCTATATAAAAAAGCCTTTTTCCAGAAAAAGCTTTATCAGCGTGGGCTTTGCGGCGGCAGCTCTCGTATGCTGCGGATTCAGTCTGGGACTGAGTGTGTCGCATCAGGGAAATGGAGGACTGAATGTGGCAGCCTGGGGGCTGAGCAGTATGATATTTTCTATGATAGGAGGCTTTTACGGGCTGATCTCCTTTATGGAGAGAGAAAAGAATTATCTTTTTGCTAAAATCGGTCTGGGAGTCAGCGGAGTTTTGGTGGTTGTCTGGATTGTTCTGGTGATTGCAGGCTTCGCAGGCTGATGACGGACGAAAGGCAGCGCTGGAAAAGGCTCTGCCGGGCAGGAAGAGATGGGAATGCAGGGACGAAAGAGCCCTGGTTCTCCCAGGAAAGGAAGACAGAATGAATTATCAGGAATTATGGAATGAGGAAAATACACAGATTACAGAGCGGTATGATCTGGCGGCCGACCGGATTCAGGAGATTCCCGGAGAAAACAGAATTCCGGAGCCTTTTCGCAGTTATTTTACAGAGATGAGTCATTTTGCAGGACAGATTGAGGAGCTGGCAAGAAGACAGCTGAGAGATGAGCTGGAAAGCCTGTCGATAGAGGAATTAAAGGAACTGAATGAGAATCTGTACCGGGATATTCTTCCGGAGAATTACGGGGAAAGCTACGGCAATCCGGAGTTTGCAGCAGAAAAGCTGGGAAAAGACTGGGGCCCCCTTTTGTCTGCATTTTATGCGCAGCTGAGAGGAGCGATTGTGTTTGCCTATGAATGCAGGCTGACGGATATTACGATTCTGTTTGAAACCTTGCTGGAGATTTACGGAGAATTTGTCGATGCAGCCGGACATAATCCTTCCGGACTTCCGGATATCCGGAATGTGAAGGACGTTCTGTACTGGTTCTTCAGTGATTATACCGATGTCACTCTGACCTACCGTATCCGGGAACAGCTGGATCCGGAGCTGAGCTTTGCAAGGGATCGGATTATGGACAGTGATCTGTCGGATCTGCGGTATCTGTACAGCTTTGGAGAATATATTTCAGAAACCGAGCTTCAGGTGGCGGAATTTTTAAACAGTCTTCCCCAGGAAACCATTGATCAGATGGCCTATGCCTATACAGAAGGATACCGGAAGGGATTTGAGGTGACAGGAAGGGATCTGTCTTCCAAAAAGACTGTGGGAATCCGTTATGAGCTGGGCTTTGAACGGATGATCCGGGCAGCAATTCTGCAGTTTGAGGCCATGGGATTAAAACCGGTGATTTACAGAGCACCTGTCTGGCTGGTGACAAAGACACCGGGACGGAGAATCGGCTATCACGCTTCCTCCCCCAACAGCCAGTTCGATTACGATCACCGCTATGATCAGGCTATCTTTTTTGATAAGGCTTTTAAGGAGAGAAAACTGGCTGTGCTGCGGACGGCCTACGAGATGTACAAAAAAGAGGCATCCTGGTATGCAGGCCCCGCTGTGGTGGAAACCTTTGGAGAGGAGGGCTTCCAGCCGGTGAATAAGGAGGCTGCCTACGGTTTAAGCGAAAAGCAGCAGGAGCTCACCATTGCCTATTCCAATGAGTCCATGCCCATTGTAAATCAGTATATTCCCGGAGATGAAACCAGTTTTACGATTATTGCGTTTCCTGTTCCGGCGATTGGAGAGGATTTCCGGGAGATCTTTTCTGAAACGATCCGGATCAATACGCTGGATTATGAATGGTATCGGGATGTGCAGCAGAAGCTGATTGATGTTCTGGATCAGGCGGAGTATGTGACAGTTACCGGGCGGGGAGCAAATGAGACGAACCTGAAAATTTCTCTTCACCAGCTGGCAGATCCGCAGAAACAGACGAATTTTGAAAACTGTGTGGCTGATGTGAACATTCCGGTAGGCGAAGTATTCACCTCTCCGGTTCTGGCAGGGACAGAGGGTCTTCTCCATGTGGAGAACGTATACATTGGAGAATTCCAGTTTAAGAATCTCAGGATGCGCTTTGAAGAGGGAAAGATTACAGAATATTCCTGTGACAACTTTGAGAATCCTCAGGAGGGAAAGGACTTGATTCGCCAGCAGATTATGAAAAATCATGATACTCTGGCAATGGGAGAGTTTGCCATAGGAACGAATACAGCGGCTTATGCCATGGCAAGGCGGTTTGGAATTGTGGAAAAGCTTCCGATTCTGATTGCAGAGAAAATGGGGCCCCATTTTGCAGTAGGCGATACCTGCTACAGCTGGAGTGAGGACTCAGCTGTATACAATCCGGACGGAAAGGAAATCATTGCAAGAGACAATGAGGTATCTCTGATGCGGAAAGAGGATCCGTCCAGAGCATACTATGGATGTCATACGGATATTACGATTCCCTATTCGGAACTGGGGGACATTACAGCTGTCTGCAGAGACGGGGAGACCTTGAAGGTGATTCAAAACGGGAGATTTGCAGTTGAGGGAACAGAGCTGCTCAATAATGAATTAGGCGAGTAAGACAGACGCGCTTTGTGCGGCTGGCTTATGACAGGGGATGCGATGAGTAAAATACAAAAAGAAAAAAAGATAAGGTTTGCATTTATTTTTTGGGTTGTGATGAGCGCAGTTCTGCTTTTGGGCGGATTTGTGGGAAATACGGTTGTTTTTGAAAAAAAGGTTCACCGGATAGGGGAAGAATACATCCAGGAGAGCAATGAACAGCTGGCAGCCCATATTTCGGAGCGGCTTCGGTTTGGAAAAGAATTTATCACAGAGTTTGCAGGCTCGTTAAGCAGAATGCCGGGATTTCTTCTGACAGAGGAATTGCTGGACAGAAAGCAGAACGCATTTCAGCTGGCTGATGTGGTCCTTGTTTACGAGGATGGAAGCACATTTCCCGAGATTGGAAAAAAAGAGGTTGTGAAGCAGTGGATGGCGGATAATCCTCAGATCTGGGAAACACCGGAGGTTACTTATGTAAAAAACAAGAGGATCCTGTTTTCTGCTCCGATTCCCGAATCGTCTGAAGAAAAAAGACTTGTGGTGGGAACACAGTATTATGAGGATCTGAAAACGCTTTCCAATCTGGCAGATTATCAGGAGTATGCAGTCAGTGTGCTCCTGGACGGAAATAAAAAAGAGATGATTACCGTAAACGCAGGTTCGGAAGTTACGATGGGGGAGGCTGATATCTCTTATGTGATGGAGCAGATCAGAGACAGGGAGCCGGAAGAGGAAGCTTTATATGAGGTGGTTCTTCCTTCCGGAGAGAGTATTCTTGTTTCGTCCTATTATCTGGATCAGACAAACTGGGTGCAGATAGCGATGATTCCCGATAATTTTCTGATGGAAAAGCTGGAGGCTGAGAGTGACTGGTATTTTATTCTGGCTCTGATTCTTTCCATTGTATTTGGAATTATTATTTATATTCAGTTTCAGGAAAATAAACACAGCGAAAAAATGCTGCACACAGATTCTCTGACAGGGGGATATAACCGGGAGGGCTTTTTAAGAGCAGCCGGAGGTATTCTGGAAAAAGGGAAAAAGAGCGGGTATGCCGTGGCTTATCTGAATGTGAAGAACTTCCGGTATATTAATGAAAGCTGGGGAGAAGAGGATGGAAACAGAACCCTGGTATTTATCTACACGGAAATTCAGAAGATGGTGAGGCCGGAGGAGCTGGCAGCGCGGACAAATATGGACCATTTCTTTTTGTTTCTGGATGAAAGGTCGGATGAAGAAATCAAGCGTCGGATTCTCGCCGTGACAGAGTCTATTAATGAAAGAGTCAGAAGCCGCTTTGGCAAATACAGTCTGGAGTTTTCCATAGGAATCTGCAGGCTGGAGGATGAAGACGAGATCAGCCAGGCTATGAATAAGGCCATGCATGCCAGCCGTCTGGGAGAACAGACCTCTGTCTGCAGCTTTTATCAGGGAGCAGTTGCGGAGCGGATCAAAAAAGAAAATTATCTGAATACGATTTTCGAGGATTCTCTGAAAAGCCATGACTTTTATGTTTATCTTCAGCCCAAGGTTTCTGCAGGGGAGAGAAAAAACTGCGAGGCTGAGGCCCTGGTTCGCTGGATTCATCCGGAGGAAGGCATGATTTACCCGTCTGATTTTATTCCGATTCTGGAGAGAAACGGAAAAATCTGCAGTCTGGATCTTTATGTCTTTGAAGAAATCTGCAGACTGATCCGTCAGTGGATTGATCAGGGCAGACCGGTAACCAGAATTTCGGTGAACCTTTCCCGTTTCCATATCAGAACAGCAGGGTGTGATATATGGAAAAAATATCAGGAAATCAAAGAACGTTACCGGATCCCGGACGGGCTCCTGGAGATTGAACTGACAGAGACTGCGCTTCTGGAATCTCATCAGCTTGAATTTGTGAAGCAGGTGCTGGACGGATTCCGCAGGATCGGCATGAGTGTGGCTCTGGATGATTTTGGCTTTGCTTATTCTTCTTTGTCCTTGCTGAAGGCGCTTCAGGTGGATACCTTGAAGCTGGACAGAAGCTTTTTTCTGAATGAAAGCAAACGGTCCAGAAGCATTGTCCACAGTGTGATTCAGCTTGCCCACAGTCTGAATATGAACGTGGTGGCAGAGGGAATTGAAAGTATGGAACAGGTTGAAGCCCTGAGTAAAATGGATTGCGATTTCATTCAGGGATATGTATATTCCAAACCGATGTCTGTAGATGAATTTGAGGTATGGAGAGAACGGTATGAAGAATAGAAGTACGAAGAATAACAGTATCAGAGAAGCATTGCCAAGACTGGCAAAATATATGATCGTATGTATGATTCTTCTGATTCTTCCTGCCAATATTGGTTTTCAGCTGTATATTCATCATGAAAGCCAGAAGGCTTCAGCTGACGAAATGTTCCGCCAGGTAGGTCCGTTGATTGAAGCCAATGAAAAGGATATGGAAGAAGCCAGGAATGATTTTTCGGAGAAGTGTATTCAGGCGGCTGACATGGCGGCTTATTTTGTCCAGTACACGCCTGAAGTAAAAAACAGTCTGGAACAGACCAGGGAGCTGGCAAAATTGCTGGATGTGGACGAGCTTCACTATTTTTCCAAAGCGGGAAAGATATGCGGAGGAACCCATCCGGAATATTACGGACTTTCCTTTTATTCCGGAGAACAGATGTCGTATTTTCTGCCGATGCTTCAGGATACCTCGCTGAAGATGTGCCAGGACATTACTCCGAATACGGCAGAGGGAAAGCAGATGCAGTATGCGGCTGTGTGGATGGCTGACGGAAGCGGTATTATTCAGATTGGAATGGAGCCGAGGCGGGTGATTCAGGAAACAGAGAAGAAGAGTCTCAGCGGAATGATTGCCAGTATGCCTTCGGTAAGCTGGGGTGATTTTCTGATTATTGATTCCCGGAGCGGGACAGTTGTGGCAGCTACGACAGGCGATCTGATTGGCAGGGATGTAAGCGAACCGCTGAAAAAGATACATCCGGGAACAGAATTGTCATCCTACCACTACCGCTTTGAAGGAAGGCGGCACTGTGTGTATATAAAGCCTTATAAGAATTATATTCTGGCAAGAACCTACTACTCCAGTCATCTGATAAAGAAATTTGCAGTTTCCTCCCTTCTGGTGCTGACTTATGTACTGATTGTGGGAAGTGTGATTATTGGTGCAATTATCTGGTATGTGAATAAAAAGCTTTCGGATAATGTGGACCGTATTGTGCGGGAACTGGAAAAGATTGAGGGAGGAAATCTGGAGAATCTGACCATCCAGACGAATATCCTGGAGTTTGATGAATTGATTGCCCGAATCAACCAGCTGCTGAAGAGCCTTCGTCTCAGCTGGAATAAGTTTTCTGCGGTAATTGATAAGGGGCGGTTCCCCATTGGAATTTATGAGGAGAATTATTTTTATAAGAAAGTGTTCATCAGTGAGCGATTGCTTGAAATTCTCGGATTTTCCGGTGAGGATATGGAGAGTGGAAGAGTTTCTGAAACCGGAGTAAGAGAAATTCTGGAGGGGATCAGAAAACATAAGACTGATGATGAAAATTTCATTTTCCAGTTTGACAGAGACGGGAAGACAGTATACCTTCGTATGGAGATGGAGGAGGATGATCAAAGCGTTACGTATTTTGTGACAGACGCGACAGCCTGGTGGAATGAGATTAACCAGCTGAAGGCGGAGAATGCCAGAGACAGTCTGACAGGTCTTTTGAACCGGAAGGGCTTTCATGACGGGCTGGAGTCTC
>ENA-UONQ01000521-UONQ01000521.1-human-gut-metagenome-genome-assembly--contig:-CS26-NODE-521-length-48006-cov-5.855206_pt1 | contig 48006 bp, 48 predicted proteins | sample MGYA00242460_ERZ724007 | MGnify/ENA metagenome assembly ERZ724007
AGAAAAGTGGTGCTGGAACTAGGTTCCAGCACCAACTTTGTCTACAGTCTGAGAAGCAGATCACTCTGCTTCTCTTTTTGTTGTGTTGTGAGTCTATATGAATTTCTTCGTTACTGTTACTGATTTGTCTTAAATTACTTTCTCAGTCCAAGTTTCTCGATCAGAGCACGATATCTCTCGATATCAATTTTCTTCAAATATGCAAGAAGACCACGTCTCTGTCCAACCATCTTCAGAAGTCCTCTTCTGGAATGATGATCCTTTGGATTTGCTTTAAAATGATCTGTAAGCTCATTGATTCTTGCTGTTAAAATTGCTACCTGAACCTCCGGTGAACCTGTGTCGCCTTCGCTTCTGCCATACTCTGCAATGATTGCCTGTTTCTTTTCTTTAGAAATCATCTTTGTTTCCTCCTTATATTACTTTGTTAATCGCCTGATATTAAGTGACGGTTGGAGTCCTCCGTTCACCGAACACCGGCTCTTTACACCTCGGATAGTATATCATACAAATTTTACTGTGTAAAGTATTATTTTTTCTCTATTCATCTTCTTCATCTATCTCAGTAATATCCTCCGGTTCCAAAATTGCAAATGCAATATTCGTAGCATGATCCGCTGCACGTTCCAAACCAGAAACAGCATCCGAATACAGCATTCCGGCTTCCGCAGAACATTTTCCTTTCGATAACCGTTTCACATGCGCCTTCTGTATCTTACGTTCCTTTTCATCTACAGACTCTTCCAATTCCAGAACTTCTTTCATATGTTCCGGATCCCGCTTAGAAAACATTTCCAAGGCATATTCCAAAGCTTTTATAACCATCTCTGTCATATCTGTAATCTGAGTCACTGCTTTTTCACTGAATACAATATTTTTTTCCATTCGTTCTTTTGCAGAATCCACAAAATTCTCCGCATGATCTCCTATTCGCTCAATATCATTCGCCACATGAAACAATCCGCCAAGCAATTTTGCATCTGCCATCGGAATTTCCAGTGAATTAATTCTCACCAGATAATCTGTAATCTCCCGGTTCAAATAATCAATATATTTTTCTCTCTGATAAACTTCCTCAATCTGTTTTTCATTTGGCTTACATAAACATTCCATACTGACCTTCAGATTTTCTTTTGCAAGTTCACCCATATGTAGCAATTCCCGGATTACATCGATAACAGCAGTTGTCGGAGCCGGCATCCCTATATTGCTAATATAATTCAACTGGTATGCATCTTCAGCACTCTCATCTTTTCCCGGTATAATCTTATATGTTGCCTTTACTACCCATGTCATGAATGGGAACAACAGGATTACTTCCATAATTTTAATTGAAGTATGCGCATTCGCTACAGCTCTTCCCGGATTTCCTCCCGAAACTGCCATAAACATATTCGTAATTGGTTCCAGAGCAAGCATCAATACAGCAAAAATAATGGTTGATCCAATGATATTGAACAAAAAGTGGATCCAAGCAGCACGCTTTGCATCCTTCTTTCCACCCAGACTGGCCAAAAGAGCAGATACACACGATCCCATATTACATCCCAGAATCAAAAATGGACAGATTGCAAATGCCAGCATTTTCTGATTTGCCATCAAAATAACAATACCTACCGTTGCAGATGAACTCTGTAAAATAGCAGTCACTACAAATCCAACGAAAATAGCCGCAATTGGATTTTTCAAGGACTGCAAAAGTCCCAGAATCTGTGGTGATTCTTTCAAGGATGACATCGCATCGCTCATTGTGCTGAGCCCCATAAATAAAATACCAAAGCCAAGCAGCACACCACCGATTTTTTTCACATTTTGATTCTTAAAAAACATAAACATGACAACACCGATAATTACAAATAACGGTGCAATATCCGACAAATTGAAAGCAATCAATTGTCCCGTTACCGTTGTACCGATATTAGCCCCCAGCACTACCCCTGCCGCCTGATATAAATTCATTAATCCTGAATTCACAAAACTAACGACCATAACTGTAGTTGCACTGGAAGACTGGACTATGGCCGTAAAAATAATGCCAACCAGCATGCCTACAAAACGGTTTTTTGTAAAAAACTCCAAGATGGAACGCATTCTGGCTCCTGCCACCTGTTCCAATCCGTCGCTCATAAGTTTCATCCCAAATAAAAATAATCCCAAACCACCTAGCAGTAAGAAGATTGTCGTTATACTCATTTGTACATACCTTTCATTTTAAAATATTGTTTTCCTCTTTCGATATCAGCGTCCACCTGTTTCTTCAATTCTTCCACAGAATCAAATTTCATTTCCGGGCGTAAAAAAGTACAAAATTCAGCATCTATCATTTTTCCGTAAACATCGCCATCAAATCCAAAAGCAAATATTTCTACCAGTGGTTTCTGCCCGTCACCAACCGTTGGCTTAATCCCCACATTTCCAATTCCATTATACCAACTTCCATCTACCTGAACCCTACAAGTATATACACCAAATCGAGGTAAAATCTTATGTTCATCTGCCATAAGATTCATTGTGGGAAATCCCAGCTTTCTCCCTAGCTGCCTTCCATGTCTGACTTCACCGGAAATTATATAAGAATATCCTAGCAATGCTTGAACAAGTTCTATATTTCCTGCCGCAAGCGCTTCTCTCACATACGTACTGCTGATAATTTCTCCTTGATACCGTTCTTTTTGAATTATATCAACACAATATCCATACTGTTTCGCATACTCTGCAAGCATATGGGCATCTCCGCGTTTTCCGTGTCCAAAATGAAAATCTGTTCCTACAACAATATGTGTTGCATGAAAACGTTCTACTAGAATCTTTTCAATAAATTCCTCTGCTTCCATCTTCTGAAGTTCTTTTGTAAATGGGCAGGAAATCAAATAATCCACCCGTTTCTCCAAAAGATTTTTTTTCTCTTCTCCTGTTAATAGAACCTGTTTCCCCATATCAAATGCACAAACAATACTTACTGTATTTTCATCTGTATATTCACAGATTTTATCAATTAATTTTTGATGTCCTCTGTGGAGTGCGTCAAATTTACCAAGAGTTACGGCTGACTTTTTTTCATTTTCATATGAATTTATTTCTGTAATATACTGCATAACTGTCCTCTTAATAATTTGTCAGGAACATTTTCTTCACCCGAAATTCCTGCTTACCTGCACGATATTCAAAAATCCCCACAAAACGTCCCTTTTTATCATATACTCTCACCGATTCCTGATCTTCGTAGACACCTGCTTTTTCCACAGCTTTTTTAGAAATTGGATTTCCATTTAAAACAAGCGCTTCAAATTCCGGTTTGACAACTATCGCCTGTTTTTCCTGAAACAACCTATCAACAGGCATTAAAATCTGTTCCAACTCACCATTCTTTACAAAAGTTTCTACCTGTTTCAAAGTCAGACTTTCTTTTAATTCAAAGCAGCTCACCTTTGTACGCAACAGTGACTGCATACACCCGCCGACCCCAAGTTTTTCTCCGATATCATGACAGAGTGTACGAATATAGGTTCCTTTAGAACAATGTACGCGCATACGAACCACAGGAAGGTTTACTTCCAAAATCTGAATTTCAAAAATAGTAACATTCCGCCGTTTACGTTCTACTTCAATCCCTTCTCTAGCAAGCTCATACAATTTCTTTCCATTTACTTTTAATGCCGAATACATCGGCGGCAACTGCTCATACTCTCCGATAAAACTCAAAACACATTCTAAAACTTGCTCTTCTGTCAACAAATCCGTGCTTTTTTGTTCCAGTATTTTTCCGGTAATATCTTGTGTATCTGTAGAAAGTCCCAGCAAAAGCTCTGCCTCGTAAACTTTGTCTTTATTACTTAAAAGGTCACATACCTTCGTTGCTCTTCCAAAGCATACCGGAAGAACCCCTTCTGCATCCGGATCCAGTGTCCCAGTATGTCCTATTTTTTTCTGCTTTGTAATTCCACGCAATTTAGCTACTACATCGTGAGAAGTATATCCCTTTTCTTTATATATATTTATAATTCCATTTATCATGTTTATACATGCGGTTCCTAAACATTCAACTGCAATGCAATTTGTTTATTTACATTCGTAATGACGTCATGAACCGTTCCTTTCATCGTAAAACCTGCAGCTTTTGCATGTCCGCCGCCGCCGAAATATTTCGCAATCACACTTACATCTACTCGATCTTTTGAACGTAAGCTTACTTTATAAATTTGTGGTTCCTGTTCATAAAGAAACATTGCAACTTCTGCTCCTTTTGTCAGTCTGAGCTGGCTGACAATCCCTTCTAAGTCACTCGGTTTTGCCTCAAAGAAATTCAGTGACTTTAAATTTACACAAGAAACAATCACCTGCTTATCCAGAACCAACATGCTTTCCAAAAGCGCTTTTCCTAAAATCTGGTTTTGAACATACGTTTTTTCATAATACGTCTTATCAATGATTTCACTTCCATTTATTCCCTTGCGCAACAACTCTGCAGCAGCCTCCATTGTTTCCGGCGCCGTGCAGCTATACTGAAAAATTCCTGTATCATGTGCAATTCCCATATATAATGCTTCTGCACTTTGTTTGCTAATTTTTTCTTTTTCCATCAAACGATACACCAGTTCTGACGTAGAACTAGCATCTGGTTCAATATAATTTATATCTGCAAATGCCTCATTGCTCACATGATGATCAATGCACATGGTTTGTTTCGCGTGTTCAAATAATGGTGCAGAAAATCCTAGACGCGCTACATCTCCACAATCAAGACAAATAAACAAATCATACGTTTTTACATGCTCGACCTGATGTTTAATTTCTTCTATATTGCTGATAATCTTATAACAATCTGCAATCGGCTCAAGATAAATATCCGTCTCCACTTCCGGAAACTGCTCTTTTAAATAAAGATATAACCCCATACTGGATCCCACACAGTCACCATCCGGGCGGATATGTCCGCCCAAAGCAACTGAATGTTTTCCTTGCAATATCTCATTTAAAGAAATTCTCATTCTTCTTCACCATCTTTCAAATCTCTGGTCAATTCATCTATTTTCTTACTCATATTCACGCCATATTCAATGGACTGGTCTAAGACAAACTGAATCTCAGGAGTGTTCCGCATATTCAATGTTCTTGCCAATTCCCGACGAATAAATCCTTCTGCACTCTGCAGCCCTTTGATGGTATCTACCTGTGCCTTCTCATCCCCGAATACACTAATATATGCTTTGCAAGTCTTCAAATCCGGCGCCACTTCCACTGCCACGACAGATGTCATCGGTGCTACACGTGGATCCTTGATTCCGCCTCGGAGAATCTGACTCAATTCTCTTTGCACTTCTGCATTTACTCTTGTATTTTTGATACTGTTTTTTCTCATTTTCTCTCCACTTCTACCATCTTATAAGCTTCCACAAGATCGCCTTCTTTGATGTCATTATAATTTTCAAATACAAATCCACACTCATAACCTGCACGAACCTCTTTTACATCATCTTTAAATCTCTTCAAAGATGCAAGCGGTCCATCAAAGATTACGATGCCGTCGCGAGTCAAACGTACAGAACAATTTCTCTCAAAAATACCATCCTGTACATAGGAACCTGCAATGGTTCCGACACCGGATGCTTTGAATGTCTGACGTACTTCTGCATGACCAAGTACTTTTTCCTCAAATACCGGATCCAGCATTCCCTTCATTGCAGCTTCTACATCTTCAATTGCACTGTAGATAACACGATACAATCTCATATCAACTCCTTCACGCTCTGCAATATCCTTTGCAGTTGCATCCGGACGTACATTAAATCCAATAATAATCGCATTGGATGCAGATGCCAGAATCACGTCAGATTCGTTGATTGCACCAACACCTCCATGAATGATCTTGATCACAACTTCTTCATTAGAAAGTTTCAAAAGACTCTGTTTCAGTGCTTCCACAGATCCCTGTACATCTGCTTTTACAACGATATTCAATTCTTTCAGATTACCTTCCTGTATCTGATTGAACAAATCATCCAGAGACATCTTAGATTTTGTTTCTTCCAATAACTTCACTTTATTCTGTGCAATGAATGTCTCTGCAAAGTTTCTTGCTTCCTTCTCAGTATCACAGCTCACAAATACTTCTCCTGCATTCGGAACATCATTCAGTCCCAGAATTTCTACAGGCTGTGACGGTCCTGCTTCTTTGACTCTTCTTCCCCGGTCATCCATCATCGCTCTGACACGTCCATGTGCACTTCCGGCTGCAATTGCATCTCCTACATGAAGTGTACCTTTTTGCACCAGAACAGTTGCCACAGATCCTTTTCCTTTATCCAACTGAGCTTCAATTACAAGACCTCTTGCTGAACGATTTGGATTTGCCTTCAATTCCATCACTTCAGCCGTCAGCAATACCATTTCAAGCAGATCTTCGATTCCTTCTTTCGTATGTGCAGATACCGGAACAAAAATTGTACTTCCACCCCAATCTTCCGGAATCAATTCATACTCTGTCAATTCCTGTTTCACACGTTCAATATTTGCACTTGGTTTATCAATCTTATTGATTGCAACAATGATTTCAATGCCCGCTGCTTTTGCATGATTGATTGCTTCTACCGTCTGCGGCATTACTCCATCATCAGCTGCTACAACAAGGATTGCGATATCTGTCGAGCTTGCTCCGCGCATACGCATTGCTGTAAATGCCTCATGGCCTGGAGTATCAAGGAATGTAATTGTTTCTCCGTTTACATCTACAACAGATGCCCCAATATGCTGTGTGATACCGCCAGCCTCGCGATCTGTCACGCGAGAATCACGAATTGCATCCAAAAGAGAAGTTTTACCATGGTCAACATGACCCATAACACAAACAACCGGTGGACGTTTCACCATTGTGCTTTCATCCTCTTCTTCTTCTTTCAGAAGTTCCTCTATTACATCAATAACTTCTTCTTTTTCACAGAGGATATCAAATTCCATAGCAATTTCTTCCGCTGTTTCAAAATCGATTTCCTGATTCACTGTAACAACTTTTCCCTGCATGAATAACTTTTTCACAATCACAGACGGAACGATCTTCATCTTATCAGCGAGTTCTTTAATTGTCAGTACTTCCGGCAGAACAATCTGCTTGATTTCTTCTACTTTTTCCTGTTTTGGTTCCGGCTTTTTAATCTCTGTTACCGGTTTCTGTTTGCGGCCTTTTTTCCCTTTGTTTTCAAATTCGCCTTCACGAAGTTCTTTCTTCTTGTAATCTTTTTCTTTATCTTTTCCTTTATTTCTCTGTGTTTTCTGCTGTTCTACCATTGGCGCCGGAATGGAATCACGATCTTCTCTGCGGCCCCCCTGTCTTCCCTGCGGCCGTCCATTTCCACGGTCGTTGCGGTTATTGCGGTCGTTGCGATCATTTCGATTTTCATTGCGATCATTCCGATTTTCATTACGATCATTCCGATTCTCATTACGATCATTCCGATTCTCATTTCTAAAGGAACGATTTCCGCGTTCATTATCAGAAAAACGTCTTCCTTGTCCCTGTCGCTCTCCTTGAGATTTTCCATTTCCACGGTCATTCCGGTCATTCCGGTCGTTACGGTCATTTCGATCATTTCGATTCTCATTTCTAACCGGACGGTTATTTTTTTCACCCTCTACCGGACGTTTTTCCTGTACATTTTCAGTCTTTACGATTGATTCTGCTTTTGAAACAGCTTCCGGTTTCACCACTGGAGTTTCTTTCACTGTTTCTGCTACAGTTGTCTGAGGACGCACTGCTATTTTTCCTGTTGCCTGTGCTGTTCCACGAGAACGTCCTGCATTACCGGCAGTTCCCTGCTGCGGACGCTGTGGTGCTCTTGCCCCTTGTGTACGCTGTGTACCTCGTCCCTGTCCTCTTCCTACATTCTTTGCATTCTGTGGACGGAACACCTGCATAATTGTTTTTTTCTTCGGAGTCGCGTCTTCCTTTTTATCCTGTTCCTCACTGGAAGCATTTTCAGAATTTGCCGTCGTTTTCTTTGCAAACTCTTTTTTCAACTCTTCAACCACATTTTCTTCCAGAGAACTCATATGGCTCTTCACTTCTACTTGCTTTTTTTCCAGTGCTTCCATCAGTGTTTTATTCTCAACTCCCAGCTCTTTTGCCAGTTCATGCACTCTCATTTTTGTCATATTATCTACTACCTCCATTTATGCAATCGTCTCATTATCTATTCCGAATTGTTTCTGAATTCCTTTTGCAAACCCTTCATCCAATACAGCTAAAGATGCGCGGAATTCCTTTCCCATTGCATGGCCTAAGGCATCTTTATCTCCATAAAAATAAATGGGAACCTTATAATATTCACACATATCCCGAAATTTTTTTTTCGTATTCTCCGACGAATCACAGGCCACAACAACCAGCGCTGCACGTCCGGACTTCACCTCTCGTTCTGTCATAAACTCACCGCTTACCGTCCGTCCTGCCTTTGTGGCTAGCCCAATCAAAGCCAGTGCTTTATCTTGCTTCAATCTCATCCATCTCCTTTTCCAGACGTTCATACACTTCTGCTGGAATAGCCTGCTTAAATGACCGTTCCAAACCTTTGCTTTTTACAGCTTTACCAAAACATTCTTTTGAATTACAGATATATGCTCCACGTCCGTTTTTTTTGCCCGAAATATCCAGAACGAATTCTCCATCTTCTGTACGAAGAACCCTAATCAGTTCTTTTTTAGGTTTCATTTCGCCGCAGCCTACACATTTGCGAAGCGGTATCTTTCGAGTTCCTGCCAACTATATCACCTCTCGATTATTTCAGTTCTTATTCTTCTACAAACTCATATTCCGGAACTTCTTCTCCTTCATATGCTTCAGATTCGTAATCTTCATATTCTTCCTCATATTCGCCGACATAGCCTTCTTCATCCATCATTGCCATCTGCTCCATATAATCAGCCGGAAGTTCTCCTGATTCAATTGCCTGTGTCTCACTCTTGATATCAATCTTATACCCTGTCAGACGTGCCGCAAGTCTGGCATTCTGTCCTTCTTTTCCAATTGCAAGTGAAAGCTGATAATCAGGAACAATCACGCTTGCAGTCTTTTCATCCGGATCTGCCATAACAGAGATTACCTTTGCCGGACTCAATGCATTTTCAATCAATAACGCCGGATTCTCATCCCAATTGATAATATCTATCTTTTCACCACGTAGCTCATTCACAACTGCATTTACACGTGCTCCATTCAGACCTACACACGCTCCTACCGGATCCACATTTGGGTCATTGGACCATACAGCCATCTTTGTACGTGAACCTGCTTCACGAGCAATACTCTTAATCTCTACAGTACCATCTTTCACCTCTGCAACTTCTGCCTCAAACAGACGTTTCACAAGTTCCGGATGGGTACGAGATACAAGAATCTTTGGTCCCTTTGGTGTATTTTTCACTTCAACAATATACAATTTAATACGGTCTGTCGGATTAAAATGCTCCCCTTTCACCTGTTCATTCTCAGTCAGCATAGCATCCGCTCTTCCAAGATTAATACTGATGTTCTTACCAACATAACGCTGTACAATACCTGTTACAATGTCTTTCTCTTTTTCAAAATACTGATCAAATACCACTTTTCTCTCTTCTTCACGAATTTTTTGAAGAATTAAGTTTTTCGCATTCTGTGTTGCAATACGCCCAAAAGATTTAGATTCTACCGGAATCTGTGCAATATCTCCAAGATGCAGGGAAGAGTCCAATTTTTCCGCATCCTCCAGACTAATTTCCAGTGCTGGATCCATCACTTCCTCTACAACTTCTTTCTCTGCAAAAACTGAATAATCACAAGTCTCTCTGTCCATGATTACTTTAATATTATCAGAAGTTCCGAAATGATTTTTACACGCGCTGATCAGAGAATTCTCGATTGCATCCATCATCGTATCCTTACTGATATTTTTCTCTTTTTCCAGAATTGTCAATGCTTCTAATAACTCTGTGTTCATTATTATTTCCTCCTACTACTTTTAATAAAAATGTTCTGTTTGATTCTAAATAAAATCTAAGACAATCAAAAATCCAATGCCAATCGAATCAATGCGATCTCACTTCGTAAAAATGTCTGTGTCGTATCATCTTCATAAATAATCGTCACAGAATCCTTATCAAACGCTTGCAACACTCCAGTAAACTCCTTTTGTTTTTCAATCGCACGATACGTACGAACTTCCACCTCTTCTCCCAGGTTTCTTTGAAAATCCTTGTCTTTCTTCAATGGTCTTCCCAACCCCGGTGAGCTCACTTCAAAAATATAAGTATCCTCAATATAATCTTTTTCATCCAAAATATCAGAAAACTTACGGCTGACTGCCTCACAATCATCCACTGTAATTCCACCCGGCTTATCAATATATGCCCGCAAATACCAAGTACCTGCTTCCTTTACATATTCCACATCCACCAGTTCAAAACCAAAACCTGTGACAATTGGCTCCAATAAGTTCTCAGTCTGTTGTTCATACTGTTCTTTTTTCGACACGATATACTTCCTTTCCGTTACCTGTATTGTTGTGACCGCAAAGAAATCCAATAAAGAAAATCTCTATATCAACAAAGAAGAGTGAACTTTCGTTCACTCTTCTGCCGGATTCCTTATGTAACTATTACGTAGTATAGCACCTATTTTCTGGAAATGCAAGGGAATTTCCAGAAAATACGCACAAATGCATACAAATTTTCATCATCCTCGTGTTTTTGTTCCGGTTCCATCTCTTTTTGCTGCCTTCAGCCGATTCAGACTGACTTCTTTTTCTTTATAGGTAACCTTACACTCTGTTCCTTCTTCAAACAGATAAGCATGTTCAACTTCATCTGTTTTCTTCAGACGGATTCCACGCACACCAATTGCGCCTTTCTTTTTCTCCGGCACTTCTTCTGCCGGGAATCTCAGGAAAAATCCTTCTTTGGTCTGAAGTACAACCTGCTGATTCTCATTGATCACCTGTACACTCACCACTTCATCCTCTTCCTGAAGTTTCGTTGCTGCAATCGTACGTTTTGTCACCTGAAATTCTGTTCCTTCCACACGTTTGATCATTCCCAGTTTCGTTGTAAACAATAATTTTGCGAATCGCATCTGCTCTGCATCACATACCATCACAATTCTTTCCTCTGCACTGGTATAATTACTCACATTATCGATTGGCGTTCCCTTATCCCTGAATTTCCCATATGGAAGATCTAGTACCTTCACCTGATGCATCTTTCCGGTATCTGTAAAAATACAAATCCTTCCAGTATTCAAACACTGTACAATATACTTGTTTTCTTTATCCGCAGCCTCTCTGTTTCGTTCATAGACAGAGATATCTACTGTTTTTGCGTATCCAAAACGATCCATCAGAAAAACAACTTCCTGTTCTTCAATTTTTTTCTCTTCATAGACTGCTTCTTCTGCATTTTCTACCACTGTACGGCGTTTTCTTCCGTATTCTTTCTTAAATGCATCCAATTCCTCCATGATGACATTTGCCATAGAATCATAATGACTCAAGATATCCTCATATCTGGCAATCTTCTTCAATGTCTCTTCATGTTCTTTCTGAAGTGCTTCAATTTCCAATCCAATCAGCTTATACAGACGCATCTCCAGAATCGCGGTTGCCTGACGTTCCGTAAACCGAAGCATTGCTGCCATTTTCTTGGAAATATTACTCTTAAACTTAATATTCTCTGTTACACCATGCACTAAACAGGCGCGGGCATCTTTGACTGATTTACTCCCCCGCAGAATTTCAATAATCAAATCAATCACATCACAAGCCTTGATCAAACCTTCCTGCACTTCTTTACGTTCCAGTTCTTTTGCAAGCAATGTTTTATATTTGCGGGTAGACAGTTCAAACTGAAAATCCACATGATGTTCTATAATTGCTTTTAACCCTAATGTTTCTGGTCTTCCATTTGCAACTGCCAGCATATTGACACCAAATGTATCTTCCAGCCGAGTCTTTTTATAAAGCATATTTTTCAGATTCTCTGCATCTGCCCCACGTTTCAACTCCAACACGATGCGAATGCCTTCTTTGGAAGATTGATTAGAAATGTCCACAATATCTGTAGTTTTCTTCGTTTCCACCAGATTCGCTACGTCATTTAAAAATTTACCGATGCCACTTCCAATCATAGTGTATGGAATTTCAGAAATTACAAGCTGTTTCTTGCCGCCTTTTAATTCTTCGACTTCTACTTTTCCCCGGATCTTGATTTTTCCCTGTCCGGTTTTATAAATATCAAGCAGATCATCCTTATTAACCACAATTCCTCCGGTCGGAAAATCCGGACCTTTTACATATTTCATCAACTGCTCAGTACTGATTTCATTGTTTTTCATATATGCCTTGACTGCGTCAATTACTTCTGCCAGATTATGCGTTGGAATACTAGTTGCCATACCAACTGCAATTCCTTCCGCCCCATTTACAAGTAAATTTGGAACTCTAACCGGAAGAACAACAGGTTCTTTTTCTGTCTCATCAAAGTTCGGACCGAAATCTACAACATTCTTATCCAAATCCGATAAATATGCCTCCTGCGTAAATTTCGCCAAACGAGCTTCTGTATAACGCATAGCAGCGGCTCCGTCGCCTTCAATGGAACCAAAATTTCCATGTCCGTCTACCAGAACCATCCCCTTTTTAAAGTCCTGAGCCATTACAACCAGTGATTCATAAATTGAACTGTCTCCATGCGGATGGTATTTTCCCATGGTATCTCCGACAATACGGGCACATTTTCGATACGGCTTGTCATAACGAATTCCCAGTTCATGCATATCATACAGCGTTCTTCGCTGTACTGGTTTCAAACCATCACGCACATCCGGAAGCGCTCTGGCTATAATGACGCTCATCGCATAATCTATATATGATTTCTTCATCAGATCCGAATATTCTGTTCGGATAATCTGTGATTCCTTGTCACTCATTCTCATTCTCCTTATACGTCCAGTTCTGCTTCTGTGGCATTTTCATAAATAAATGCACGTCTAGGCGGCACTTCCGTTCCCATCAGCATCTCGGTCACACTGGATGCCATTCGCGCATCTTCAATCTCTACAAGTTTTAACAGCCGATGCTCCGGATCCAACGTAGTCTCCCACAGCTGCTGTGCATCCATCTCTCCAAGACCTTTATATCGTTGGAGTGTAAACGCACCGTCATGTGTCTTTCTATACCGTTCCAATGCAGCATCATCGTATAAATATTCTTCCTCTCCCTTTTTCGGCATCGCTTTATAAAGCGGCGGCATTGCAATATATACATGTCCTTCATAAATCAATTCCGGCATAAAACGATAGAACAGTGTCAATAACAGTGTAGAAATATGAGCTCCATCGACATCCGCATCTGCCATAATGATGATTTTGTCATATCGCAGCTTTGTAATATCAAAGTCATTGCCATATCCTTCGGAAAATCCACAGCCAAATGCATTGATCATTGTCTTAATTTCTGCATTTGCAAGCACCTTATCTATACTTGCCTTTTCCACATTCAAAATCTTACCACGGATTGGAAGGATTGCCTGATAGTTCCGGTCACGTGCTGTCTTTGCAGAACCTCCCGCAGAATCTCCTTCCACAATAAAAATCTCACACTTCTTCGGATCTCTACTTTCACAATTTGCCAGTTTCCCATTACTGTCAAATGAATATTTTTGCTTTGTCAAAAGATTCGTCTTTGCTTTTTCCTCAGTCTTACGAATCTTGGCTGCTTTCTCGGCACTGGACAGGACACTCTTTAACGTTTCCAGATTTCGGTCAAAAAAGAGTACGATTTCATCTCCCGTTACCTTTCCGGTTGCTTTTGCCGCATCTGGATTATCCAATTTTGTCTTTGTCTGTCCTTCGAATCTCGGATCCGGATGCTTAATAGATACGATTGCTGTCATTCCATTTCGGATATCCGCCCCGGTAAAGTTGGCATCTTTTTCTTTTAGAATCCCCAGCTCTCTAGCATATTGATTCATAACAGTTGTAAAGGTTGTCTTAAAACCGGTTAAATGTGTCCCACCCTCAGAATTATAAATATTATTACAAAATCCCAACACATTTTCATGAAATTCATTGACATACTGCAGCGCCACTTCCACTTCAATCCCATCCGATTCACCTTTGAAATAAATCGGCTCGTGCAGTGTTTCTTTTTTCTGGTTTAGGTCTCTGATAAACCCGAGTATTCCATCCGGCTCATGATAGGTAACCACTTCTGGCTCATCCATTCGCTTATCTTCAAACACTATTATCAGAGATGGATTCAAATATGCAGTCTCATGCATGCGACTCTTAATCTCTTCTGCACGAAATCTAGTTTTTTCAAAAATCGTGTCATCCGGCAAAAAATTCACCTTTGTTCCGGTCTTTCTTGTCTTTCCAACAATTGGGAGTAATCCATTTTCCAATTCAATTGTTGGAATTCCTCTTTCATAACGATCATGATGAATCGCCCCTTCTCTGCTGATCCACACTTCCATATAAGTGGAAAGCGCATTGACTACTGACGAACCCACTCCATGCAGACCTCCACTTGTCTTATATGCAGAGTCATCAAACTTTCCTCCCGCATGCAATGTTGTATATACAAGACGGGCTGCTGATATTCCCTTCTGGTGCATCCCTACCGGAACACCACGTCCATTATCCTCCACTGTAGCAGATCCATCCTTTTCCAGTGTTACATGAATTTCTGAACAAAATCCTGCCAGATGCTCATCCACAGAGTTGTCCACAATCTCATAAATCAAATGATTCAATCCCTTTGTAGACACACTTCCGATATACATTCCCGGACGTTTCCTGACTGCTTCCAGTCCTTCTAATACGGAAATACTGTCCGCATCGTATGTATTTTTACTTGCCATAAACTGCCTCCTGCTGGGTTTCTTTGCAGAAATTCATCTCTGCCATCCCATAAATTCAAGGCTGAAAGACGAATCTCTCAACCTTGCCCGTTTTCTGTATTATTTATTTATCTTATCATACAACCATTTCTCTTTTCAATCCCCAATTAATACATGATATAATGTTTCCGCCAATACCTCCATCGCATTTTTCATTTCTCCCACTGTATTGGTTTGTGCACCCGCCTCAATCAAAAGTGATTTTGGCATCAAGTGCAAATTATATCGATATCCACGCAAATAAATCGGCCGGACAAATCCAGGATACAAGGTTTCTGATGCAATCTGCATCTGCAGAGAGAACGCTAGATTGTCCTGTATATAGGGATTATACAAATAATCGATATCTCCATTCACCCGTGTACGGCTCAGACCATTAAAATACATAATCTTCGCTGTGGGTTTTCCCCCGATATCCGTTACCAAATGGGTTTCTTCAGCCACTCCGTCCCGATGCAGATCGATCACAACTTCTATGGTAGGATTTGCTTCCAAAATCGGTCTTATAGATGCTTCTGCATTTTCATAAGCGCTACTCCGATCCAACTGCCCATTGATAATATCATAAACCCCCGTATCATGTATGGTTTCAATTCCTTTCGCATTCAGTAATTGTGTCAAATATTCCCCCACTCCTACAATGCTGGTAGAAGGATCGCCTGGTGTAGAATCCACAAATTCCTCCTGAGAATGCGTATGAAAAATTAAAATTTTCGGTCCCTTGCTCTCTACATTTATTTTCATATTTCGATTCAATAAATCATCGGGATTTAGCTGCTCCGGACCAATCATCGTACTGCTGTCCACAATGTAAAAATTGCCGAGCAGATAATCAAAATCCCTTAGTCGCTCAATTGACATATCCAATGTTGGAGTTCCTGTCTGCGGCACAACATTTTCAACCGGTGGGATCTCGCCTTTGGGCTTTCCATTTTCATCCAACATATGTCCATCTTCCGCCTGACTTGCAAGAATTTTGGCAATTGTTTCTTCATCTTCTACATACCCCTCATACACTTTCTTTGAATCCACATAACCCACTATCGGAATCCATGTCATTGCCTGTTCTTTCAGCCATTCTCCCGCCGTCTTTTTAGGCCCTTGAAACACATACAGCAATCCTGGAAAATAAACTTTTTCCACCCGTTGTACCAGTTGATGCTGAATGGAATATTTCCATCCAGCTCCCCACAAACTGCCATTTCCAAAAAAGAAATATGTACCTGCAACAATGAGAAAGATGGCAGCTATACCACCTGCCATACTTTCTCGATTTATTTTCCATTTCCGCATTTTCATTCCTCCTTTTCCTTCTTTATATGCAGTTTTTCTTATGATTATACCGCTTGCCCTTGTTCTGAATCCGTAAGCAAAACGTTCAGTGCCTCAGAAATGGTATAACTGATCTGTTTTACCATTTCATCTTCATCTTTTGGAGTAACAAACATTCCATTCAAATGTGGAGAAATCAACTCTTTCACCAATTCATACTTTTCTGCATTGCTGTACGTTTTCAAAACATCACCGACACCTTTCAACATCTTAGAAGACTCCAACGCCTCAATAAAATTCTCCATTGTATCATTTACAATTGTTGCCGCATCAACTACTGTTGGCACCCCAATCGCTATCACCGGAATCCCTAAAGTTTCCCGAGTCAGTCCATTTCTATGATTCCCCACACCAGATCCCGGATGAATACCGGTATCTGCAATCTGAATCGTACGATTTAAACGACGGCTGTTTCTTGCTGCCAAAGCATCTACAGCAATAACCAGATCCGGCCCGGTCTCTTTTACAATCCCCTTCACAATTTCCTGACTTTCCATTCCTGTCTGCCCCATAACCCCGGGTACAACTGCACTTACTGATTTTACACGCTCCATCCCCATTGCATACTTTCCATATTCTTTTACAATATGTCTTGTCACGCATACCTGTTCAGCAACATAAGGACCTAACGCATCCGGTGTCACTTCACGATTCCCTAGACCGATTACTAAAATGGAAAGCTCTTCCTGCTCCAATATCTCTTTTCCTATCAATTCCTTCAAATACTCCGCCAATTTCAATGATATTTCCCTGTGATAATCCTCATCCGGAACAGCCAGATTCGGAGCCTCCAGAGTCAAATATTTCCCCACCGGTTTTCCCATTACTTTCGCACCGTTTTCAGTCTCTACTTTCACTCTTGTAATTCTCATCTCGCATTGCTCATCATATTCCTCTTCTAAAACGACTCCCTGAATTTCCACATTGTCTGATTCAAACCTTTCCTTTTCTTCCAATGCAAGATCAGTCCTCACACTATACTTCTCAATCATCTTTTTACCTCCGAAATTTTGAATACTTCTAGTTTTTGCAATAATTTCCGAATTATGTATTGACAAGTACAAGTACTTGGCATAAAATAAATGAGTATGTTTCGTTGGAACGTCCGTGTCCGAGTCCAACAAAACAAATTTACATTTGAAAATTACAATGGTTGGAGGTGTACAGATTGGCTAACATTAAATCCGCTAAGAAAAGAATTTTAGTAAACGAGACAAAGGCTGCTAGAAATAAAGCAATCAAATCTAAAGTGAAAACTGCTGTAAAGAAGGTTGAAGCTGCAGTTGAAGCGAAAGATGTTGAAACAGCTAAGACAGCTTTAAAAGCTGCTATCGTTGAGATCACAAAGGCTGGAACAAAGGGTGTATATCACAAAAATACAGTTTCCAGAAAAGTTGCTCGTCTTTCCAAAGCAGTAGACAGCATTGCTTAATATTTCATGGTTTTATCATAGAATTTAACAGACACAAAAAACATCTGCTACCGTCATGGCAGATGTTTTTTTATATTTATTTTCAAGAAAATTTTTCTAACAAAAAGGATCGAAACTCTTTCCATTCGCAGAGCTCGATCCTTTTTAATTTTCATTTATAAATTCATAATATGATATGATTAGTTGTTGATCAGCTTATCCTCATCACTCCAGCTATACAGCTTTCTAATCTCTTCACCGACTTTTTCTGACGGATGTTCAGAAGCAAGTTTTCTCATAGCTTTGAAGTGTGCCTGTCCACCTGCTGCAGACATATCCAACAAGAAATCTTTTGCAAAAGTACCATCCTGAATATCTTTCAGAATCTTCTTCATTGTCTTCTTTGTTTCTTCAGTAATAATCTTTGGTCCTGTGATATAATCACCATACTCAGCTGTATTGGAAATAGAATATCTCATTCCTGCAAAACCTGACTGATAAATCAGATCAACGATCAATTTCATTTCATGGATACATTCAAAATAAGCGTTTCTCGGATCATATCCTGCCTCTGTCAATGTTTCAAATCCAGCCTGCATCAATGCACAAACTCCACCGCAAAGAACTGCCTGTTCTCCAAAAAGGTCTGTCTCTGTTTCTGTTCTAAATGTAGTTTCCAGAACTCCTGCTCTTGCTCCACCGATACCTGCAGCATAAGCAAGCGCTTTGTCCAGTGCCTTTCCTGTTGCATCCTGCTCTACAGCTACCAGACATGGAACACCCTTCCCTACTTCATATTCACTTCTTACTGTATGTCCTGGCCCTTTTGGAGCAATCATAGTAACATCAACATAAGCCGGTGGCACGATCTGACCAAAATGAATGTTAAAACCATGTGCAAACATTAACATATTGCCTTCTTCCAGATTCGGTTCAATATCCTTCTTATACATCGCCGCCTGTTTCTCATCATTGATCAAAATCATAATGATGTCAGCCTGTTTTGCAGCTTCAGCTGCTGTAAATACTTCGAAGCCTTGCTCCTCTGCCTTTTTCCATGATTTACTTCCTTCATACAAACCAATAATTACTTTGCATCCAGAATCTTTTAAGTTTAATGCATGTGCATGTCCCTGACTTCCATAGCCGATAATTGCAATTGTTTTGCCCTCTAACATAGAAAGGTTGCAATCTTCCTGATAATAAATTTTTGCTGCCATTTTAACATTCCTCCTAATCATTGTCTGCCGAAAACTTTTCAGCGTATTCATTTTTCTATGTAGTTAAAGGCGAAAGCCTCTAGCTTGCTACATCTTGTTATAATAATATTGTGATATCCTCACTCCCTCTGGAAAGTCCGGTAATCCCTGTTCGCGCCAATTCCAGAATCTCATAACCATCTAATAGATTCAAGAAAGCGTCCAGTTTTGACTGATCTCCTGTCAATTCCACGATCAGGGAGTCTTTTTCCACATCTACAATCTTCGCCCGAAATATATCTGCAATTGAATTCAATTCTGTACGCTGTTGTGCATTCGCACGAATCTTCACCATGATCAACTCCCGAAAAACTGATTCGCCATCTTTCAGCACTTTGATTTCTCTAACATCTTCCAGTTTTCGAACCTGTTTCTCAATCTGAGATAAAATCTGTTCATCTCCAGTTGCCACGACTGTAATTCTGGTAAAATTTGTATTCAGTGTTGTTCCTGATGTAATGCTGTCGATGCTATATCCTCGCCGACTAAACAGACCTGCAATCCGACTCAGCACTCCCGGATTATTATCTACCAGCAATGAATATACCTGTTTTCTCATACTTTTCTCCTCCTATACTCAAAAACAGAGTGCGTTCTGTTTTTAAATAATAACAATATTTTTGAAACTTGTCAATAGAAAATTAAAAATATAAAACACTCCTGCAGTTCCACCTGTATCTATTTCAGACGCAAGGCAAATCTGCAGGAGTGTTCATCTATTATATAAAATTATTTTCGATATCCATCAGGGTTATTAGACTGCCATCTCCAGGAATCTTCACACATCTCTTCGATTCCACGTTCTGCAACCCATCCAAGCTCTTCTTTTGCTTTTGCAGCATTACAATAACATGTAGCAATGTCTCCTGCGCGGCGCGGTTTTATTTCATATGGAATTTCCTTTCCACATGCCTTTTCATATGCCTTTACAACATCCAGAACACTATATCCTGTTCCTGTTCCAAGATTGTATACATGCACACCCTTAGCAGTTTTCATTTTTTCAATTGCTTTTACATGTCCAATTGCAAGATCCACTACATGAATATAATCTCTTACTCCTGTACCATCATGAGTATCATAATCATCTCCAAACACACCCAACTTATCTAACTTACCAACTGCAACCTGTGCAATATACGGAACAAGATTATTTGGGATTCCCTTTGGATCTTCACCAATTTTTCCGGATTTGTGTGCTCCAATTGGGTTAAAATAACGTAGCAACATGACATTCCATTCCGGATCTCCAGTATGAAGATCTGTTAAAATCTGCTCTAACATTCCCTTAGTACGTCCATACGGATTGGTAATTTCGCCCTTTGGACAGTTCTCAGTAATCGGAATCTCTGCCGGATCTCCATATACAGTAGCTGAAGAACTGAAGATCATATTCTTGCAATTATGCTTTCTCATCACATCACAAAGAATCAACGTTCCTGTAATGTTATTATGATAATATTCCCAAGGTTTTGCTACCGACTCACCAACAGCTTTTAAGCCTGCAAAATTAATCACTGCTTCAATATTCTCATTCTCAAAAATCGGTTCCAGATCTTCTCTATTCAGAATATCTCCCTTATAGAATTTCAATTCTTTCCCGGTAATCTCCTGTACTCGTTCCAGTGCAACTTCACTAGAATTATACAGATTATCGACAACAACAACTTCATATCCTCTTTCCAAAAGTTCTACACAAGTGTGGCTTCCGATATATCCGGCACCACCAGCTACTAAAATTGCCATATCAAACCTCTCCTTTTCTTCTTTTCTCTATCTTCTCCCATATCCTATTGGGTTCAGAATCATGCCTTCCACAAATGTTCTGGATAAACCCCCTCTTCTTTTAAGCGCTTAATTGCATCTACAACCGCCTGCTTATCCTCTTTATATGTAATACCATACCAACGATCTGTTGATTTTAGAACTTTTACAGTCGCCTTCTCCTGCTCAATCAGCTCTCCAACCACCGATGGAAGAAAATACTCACATTTCATTGGGTTCCAGCTCATTCAACATACTTGCAGTAAAGCCGAATAAGTTCATAGATGCAATACTCTCCGCCGAAAGTGGCACCCAGTTTGCTCCGTCATCCTCCGTATAAGCAACTCCGTTTTCTCGATTCTCAATATGTGTACGCTCTGTGATTCCTGTCAAATACCCTTCCGCATCCATCTCACAAATTCCTCTGGAAACATATCCATTCTCTGTCAACGTATTAGACAAAATGTAGCCTACCATTGCATATCGATACTTCTCATCATCTTTATTTTCTGAGAGATATTGATAAATTTTCTGAAATGCATGTACCCCATAATAATCATCTGCATTGATAACTGCGAACGGTCCCTTCACAACATCCTTGCACCTCAGAATTGCATGGCCGGTTCCAAATGGTTTCTCTCTTCCCTCCGGTACTTCAAACCCTTCCGGCAATGTATCCAATTCCTGATATACATAATCTACATCCATATACTCACTGATTCTGTTTCCAATTCCTTCTTTAAATTCTTTTTCAATTGCTTTTTTTATAATGAAAACAACCTTTTCAAATCCTGCTCTCTTTGCATCAAAGATTGAAAAATCCATAATAATATGGCCATCCTCATCTACCGGATCAATCTGTTTTAATCCTCCATATCTGCTTCCCATTCCTGCCGCCATAATGACTAAAACTGGTTTCTGCATTTTGTTTCCTCCTTTATGATTTTCTCTATTTACGTTAATGTTATTATAGAATAGACCTCTGAAAATGTACATACAAATTTCGTGCAATTATATGTAAATATGTTGCACTCTAGTATTTACTGTTCTGCAATTTTCTCTGCCAGATCATTCAGATATACCCATCGCTCCATCTTTTCTTCTAGAAATTGTTCTGTAGCTTCTTTCTCAGCCATCAGTTCAGATAATTTTGCTGAATTTGTAGCATTCACCAGAATTTCATCCTCTATTGTTTCTATTTTTTTCTCCAAATCTGCAATTTCCTCATCAATCCGTTCAAACTCCCTCTGTTCTTTAAAAGAAAATTTAAGTTTTGCTGGCTGATTTTGTTTCCATCCTTTTCTATCTGTCTTTTTTTCCTCGTTCTGTACAGAAACAGACTTCTGCATATTCAAATCCAACTGTGCTTTTCGCTGCACTGCCTCCAAATAATCCGTATATCCACCTTCATATTGAACCAGCCGTCCATTTTCTTCAAAAGCAAACATACGATCCGCCATATTATCCAAAAAATATCGATCATGAGACACTGCAATTACAATTCCTGCAAAAGACTGAAGATAATCTTCCAAAATCGTCAACGTCGGAATATCCAGATCATTTGTAGGTTCATCCAATACCAGTACATTCGGTGCCTCCATCAAGACCTTTAGAAGATATAGCCTTCTTTTTTCCCCTCCTGAAAGTTTGCCAATGGGAGTGTACTGCATTGACGAATCAAACAAAAATCGCTCCAGCATCTGCGATGCACTAATACGTCCGTCTTTGACAGGCACATATTCTGCCGTGTCCTTAATGTAATCGATCACACGCTGATTCTCATCCATCTCCGTTGCCTCTTGCGCAAAATAACCGATTTGAATGGTATCTCCGATTACTACATCACCAGAGTCCGGCTGCAAATTACCTGTAATAATTTTCATTAAAGTAGATTTACCGCATCCATTTGTACCAATGATTCCTAAACGCTGATTTTTCAGCACAATATAATTAAAATCATTGATTAAAATCTTATCTCCATACTTCTTACTGATATGATGTAATTCAATTGTCTTCTTTCCCATTCGCGTTTCAACAGAATCCAATTCTACATTTGCGTCCTGTAGAGGCGCTTTCCCATTTTTCAGAGCTTCCAGTCGTTCCAATCTTGCACGTTGTTTTGTGCTTCGTGCGCGGCAGCCACGCTTTGCCCATTCTAATTCCATGCGGAGGATACTTTTTCGTTTTCGTTCAGATGCCAGTTCCATTTCTTCTCGCTGTGCTTTTTGCTCTAAGAATTCTGAGTATTTCGCCATATAGGAATATAATTTCCCATGGCTGATTTCTATGATTCGATTCGTCACCCTATCTAAAAAATAACGATCATGAGTCACCATAATTACAACACCGCGGAATTTATTCAGAAATTCTTCCAACCAAACTGCCATTTCATTATCTAAATGGTTTGTAGGCTCGTCCAAAATCAGAATATCTGCCGGATTGACTAATACACCTGCAAGGGCAACACGTTTCTTCTGTCCACCAGACAAATGAGAGATTGGCTCTTCAAAATTCGCAATCCCAAGTCGCGTCAAAATAGTTTTCGCATTGCTCTCTATATTCCAATCTGAAATTTCTTCTACTGCATTTCCCATAACATACGATAAAACTGTAGCATCTTCCGGAAATTCTGGATTCTGCGGCAAATATGTCAGTCGAAGTCCATTTTGCATCACTACCTGACCATCATCCGGAGTTTCCAATCCTGCTATCATCTTCAGCAACGTCGTTTTTCCTGTCCCATTAATCCCGATAATTCCAATTTTATCTCCATCCTGGATTCCACAGGAAATATCATCAAAAATTGTTTTCTCACCGAACACCTTACTAATATGTTCCAAATTCAAAACATTCATAATACAATCCTCTTTTTTACATCTTTCATCGTATATGTCAGCTTAATGACACAATATGCAATCATTATATCATAAACTTGCCTTGCATTTCTTAGAACTTTATGAATTTTTCATGTCTGCCCTTGTCTTTTCCGTAAAATCATACTACTATATTGACCATCGGGATTTTGATAAGTAAATTTTTCCCGCAGGAAAGGAGAATTTTATGCGTTTCAAAAACAAAAACGCGGACTTTTTTGACGATCAATTTGAAGTAACTTATGAGGATGATATTCCTTTAAACCATTCCGACAAACCCGCACATCATTCCTCTAAATACGATTTAACCATAGATGAATACGATGATGAAGATACTTATGCCCAATATGATGAGGAATCCGAAGAAGATACCTACTTTTCAAAACCCCCCTCTTCTTCCCCAAAACATCATTCTCGTAGAAAACAACGCCCAATTCGGCTTGCTGCACCAATTCAAAAAGGTGGCGAGGCAGTGTTCGGAATCACTCGTTCCTTCATCCGCAATCTTTCTTTAATTCTGATGCTGGCAATCATGATTTTAATGGGATATAATTTTTTCCGTGGTAGTGCACCCTATGGTGATATTGAAACAGCCGTTTCAACAAACACCTATCCGCCTGTCTTAGCCGCTTACTTTTCTATCGCAGCTCTTCTGATTTTTTATGAAATTATTTCTATACTCTGGGCTATGACAAAAATACGGGTAAGGGATAAATATGGCAGTCATCGTGAAGACGTAGGTAGAGGTTTAACCTCTTTTATTGTACTATATCTCCTCTCCTATATTGCTTTCTTTACAAACCGATGGATACCAGCATCTCCTGACATTCTCAAAGGGCTCAAAGGTGCTCTGGATGTATTTGGATCTATGCACAATGCGCTGTTTGGGCTTTGTCTCGCAGGTGTCATTTCCTGTCTATTCCGAAAACACAGCATTTCCCTATAATTTCTGTACCAGACATCATACTAAAAAGAAAAACTCATCTCATTCTTAATTTTCGTACTATAACTAGATATAACAAAAAGAAAAGGGACATTAATATACCCTTTTCTTTTTGTTATAAAATGTTATAAAAATTTAAAGATTCATTTTAATCCAAAATGATCAACGCCATAAATACCAGATCCTCTAAACCGGTATTCCGCAATCCATGTCCGCAGTTGTCCGGAGTAAATGTAATATCTCCTGCTTTCACCGGTCGAAGATTTCCGTTATCATCATACTCCCCTTCACCAGACAGAATATAATATGTTTCACTTTCCTTATGATGTTCGTGATATCCCAAGGAACATCCTGGTTCTAGCGTTACCTGTGCATACATTCTGCACTTTCCGTTTAACTCTTTTTCTCCCAGCAGACGTTTGATGATTACATGTCCATCCCCACCGCACATATTTTCCACACGCTCTGTTGTCATTGCATTTCACCTCCATGCACTTCTATTATAACATTGTTGCACGCAATTCTGCTCCATCTTTTGCACTCAAATATGCAGGTGCAATATCAAAAACAGTCTTACATCCACTCTGCCCCTCTGACGCCATTTTGTATGCTGCTCTCGCATAGGCAACAATCACACTTGATGTAAACTCCGGATTGGAATCCAGTTTTAAACTGTATTCAATTAAATGTCTGTTTTCTCCATTCCATCCGGTTTTTCCACTTCTTAATACAAATCCACCATGTGGAATCCCGCTGTGGTCACGCTTTAACTCTTCCTCGCTGATAAAATGTACTGTTGTGTCATAATCTGCAAAATAGTTCGGCATCGTCTTGATTTCCTCTTCAACCTTTGCAGCATCTGCTCCATCTTCCAATACAACAAAACACTCTCTTGTATGTTTCTGACGGGTTGTAAGTTCCGGATTTTCCCCACTTCGAACCGCATCAAGAGCCTCTTCTACCGGAATTGTATACTGTTTTGCATCTCGAACACCTGCAATTCTACGAATCGCATCTGAATGTCCTTGGCTAACGCCTTTTCCCCAGAATGTATAATCTTTTCCTTCCGGCAATACTGCACTGGCATACATGCGATTTAGAGAAAACATTCCTGGATCCCAGCCTACAGAAATAATTCCAACCTTTCCGCTTTTTTTCGCTGCTGCATCCACATTTGCAAAATGTTCTGGGATTCTAGCATGTGTATCAAAACTATCCACAACATTGAACAATTCTGCAAACTTTGGAGTCTGCTCCGGCAAGTCCGTAGCGCTTCCACCACAAAGAATCAAAACGTCAATTTTGTCCTTCCAATCTGCAGCCTCTTCCACACTGCATACAGCTGCTGTTTTTGTCAAAATAGTTACAGTATCTGGATTTCTACGTGTAAACACTGCAACAAGCTCCATATCCGGATTCTGTTTTACTGCACACTCTACTCCGCGTCCCAAATTTCCATAACCCAAAATTCCAATTTTAATGCTCATACTCATATCCCTCTTTTCATATGATTCATAGTTTACAAGTTTCTGTTAATTTAAAAAATCATTTTTCATTATAGACTTTCCCACACTAAAGTGCAAGTTTTTTTTACCGCTCTGGTGGCTGCACATTGATTTTCACAAGACGATTGGCTGCCTTCAGTAAATTTTCTTTATAAGAAAGATTCTTATATCGATGAATCTGCATCTCGGTCACACCCATCTGTGCCGCAACCTGCTCCGGTTTTGCACCATATGCAAATAAATTGACCCCACACGTATTCCGCACACTTTCTGCACTATAAGAAGGAATCCCTGCCCTTTCCGTATATTTTTTCATCATACGGCTGATATACATAAGATTCAGCGGATTCCCTCTGCTATTTATAAACAAATGCTCCGATTCCGGTTTCTGTTTCATGTACTGTTCCAATACAACAAATACATCTTCCGGAAGATAACAAAGCTCTTTTCGTCCCGAAACTCTCACATATGCGCCATTGTCATAGGCTGCAAAATCATCATACTTCAGGTTTACAATCTCACGAGAAGACAAGCCTGTACGATACAAAAGAATCAAAATAGTATATGCCATTTTATCCTCTTTTGCAGCATCAAATAATCTGTCTATATGCTCCACCGGAATCGACTTCGTATACTTCTCCTGCTTTGCCACATATTTTAAATACGGTAAAAACTCATCTTGAAAACTTGTATCTATCATATATTTTTCACGATTCTCACAGATAAATTCAGCAAAAGAATGCAGTTCTCGAAATTTCTTAGCCATTGTGGAAGGCTTTAAAATATCCTGCTCAACCTGCATTTGTAGCTTTTGAAAATATTTTTCTATATCCTTTTTACCAATGTTTAAAAAATCCTTTTGAAAATAATTCATAATCTCATCGATATCCGCCAAATAAGACGGAATCGTCGTATCACTCTTAAAATGTGCTATAAAATCCTGCCAGATTTCATGGCGGATCAGATTCGATGCATAAAGGCTATTCATAAATACCCCTCTCCTGTTTGTTTGATTCGCAAAGCGAAACTTTATCTTTATGTTATAAGTATACTTCATACTATAACAATTAGCAACTTATATCTCGTTTCCGCTTTCTTTTCCTTTCATAAATGCAGCCGCATTTTCCAATGTGGTAGAACTTATAGAACCTAATGCTTCTTCTGTAAAAAATCCTTGATGCGAAGTAATAATAACATTTGGAAAAGATAATAATCTTGCAGTAATCGAAGATTCCAAAATCTCATCGGAACGGTCTTCATACACGTTCTGTTTCTCCTCTTCATATACATCCAGCCCCACTGCAAAAAACTTATGCGCCCGGATTCCTTCAATCAAATCCTTTGTATTCACCAGGCCGCCCCGAGAGGTATTTACTAAAATCACATTATCCTTCATCTGCTGAATTGTATCCTTATTAATCATGTGATAGGTATCTTCCGTCAACGGACAATGCAAAGAAATCAAATCACTTCTTTTCAATAATTCGTCCATTGTTACATATTCCACAAAATCCAAAGCCGAATTCTCATATTTATCATACGCAATCACATTCATACCAAATCCATAACAAATCTTCGCCATAGATTCTCCGATTCTTCCCGTACCAACAATTCCTGCTGTTTTATGATAAAAGTTTACCCCCAGCATGCCGCCCAGACTAAAATCATTCTCCCGTACCCGGATATATGCCTTATGAATCTTACGGCTTGCTGCCAATGCCAAAGCTATCGCATGCTCTGCAACTGCTTCCGGAGAATACCCCGGTACTCTCATAATCTTAATTCCATATGCCTTTGCCTTTTCTACATCCACATTATTAAATCCGGCGCACCTCATCAAAATCAATTTCACACCTTGTTTGTGCAGAATTTCAACTGTACGGCTGCCCAAATCACAATTCACAAAGGCACATACTGCCGAATAATCTCTTGCCAGACCTGCTGTATTAGGATTTAACTCAGAAGACAAATAATCAATTCGGATTTCCGGAAAATCCATTCGTTTCTTTTCAAAAAACTCTTTATCATAACTCTTCGTATCATAAAATAAAATTTTAAACATTTGTTTGCTCTCCTTTCATCTTGCCATGCATACAAATTACGATTCCTAGATCATTAGTATTTCTCCATATTGAAATATTATTTATCTATAACATAACCGTACACCAAACAATTTTACTGCAGGCATGACAACAGAGAGCCGATATATAGAGCATTTATTTATGGTTCCTCATCAAACTCCAGCACTGCCACATGAAATCGCGGAGTTTCCTTGATTTCTTTTACAATTCCCCGCCTTGTCTTCAATCGCTCTGTACTCTTAAAATTTCCACTCATTCCCAAAGCATGTTCCATAGTATAATAATAGGAAGAAGGTAATTGACTTTCAATGACCTCGATCTCCTGACCAATTTTCAACGCATTCACGTCTTCTATAGTAAAATCCATTTCTCGCATAATTTTATTCCTTTTCTTCATTCAACATAATTTTCACAATTTCTTTATCGGTCTGGCGCATTCCTTCCCGTCCCAACTGTCCTACATTTCGAATCGTTGCCTCTACACCTGTCGTCACAATCCCTTCTCCTCCACGAAACTGCTGTCCGTTTTGGTACATATGAAATCCTAAGATTCCGGCTTCTACACTGGATGCAATCTTTGCAGCGCAGGAAGACTTGGCTCCGTCACATATAATTCCCGATACAATTGCCAATGAATTCACCAACGTATGGGCAATAGCCCGGTAGTCTCCCCCCTGCAGATAAGCGATCCCGCATCCTGCAGCACATCCGGCACTAACTGCTCCACAATATGCCGAAAGTCTTCCGATTCCTGTTTTTTCATGAACTGCAATCAAATTGGACACAACAAGGGCTCGATATAATTTTTCCTTTGGAACTGCCAAATCTTTTGCGTATTCAATCACCGGTACAGACACCGTAATTCCTTGATTTCCACTCCCGGAGTTGATAATAACCGGCAATTCGCAACCACTCATTCTGGCATCTGAACCTGCCGCAGCCTTCGCAATGGCACGATTTCTGACTTCATATCCATAAAATTTCAAATATGTAGAACCAATATTTGCTCCATAATCTCCTAACAGCCCCTCTTCCGCAATCAATGTATTATACTGAATCTGACGATCCAATACCGCTTTCACATCTGCTATATTACACGTGTCGGCAAAATCCAAAATGTCTTTGATATTCAGAAGAGATTTATCTGTCAGACCTGCTTCTGATGCAGTCAAATCCTCACAGGTATTTTTGTTCTCTTCATTTCTGCTGTCTAAAAGTACACACTCATTCTTTTTCACATAAACGATATTGGTGTGATACTGACTGATCCGCACAACAGAAGAATCTGCCCCTTTAAACAACGTAATGATAATATCGAAAATAATACCATTATCTATAGCTTCTATTTTTACCGGAGTTTTGGAAAGAAATGCTTTCATTTCCTCTTTTTCTTCCTCTGTAACCGATGCAATAACCTCCAGTTGTTTGCTCGCATCCCCGCCTACAATTCCAGCCGCAGCAGCCGCTTCAATTCCCCGCATACCATTCGTATTCGGCACAACCACACTCTTTACATTTTTAATAATATTATCGCTGACACCAATATGCACTTTATCCGGTAATACGCCAAGCACCTCTCTTGCTTTTGCCGCTGCATATGCTATAGCAATCGGCTCCGTACATCCCATTGCCGGAACCAACTCTTCTTTTAAAATCTGTACATAAGATTGATAACGGATATCTTCCCTTTTCATCTCCACACTCCTCCTTTCACATTACATAGGTGTCCCTACTTCAATCAAATTACCATCCAAATCGTAAAAACGAACTACCTTTTGTCCCCAACTATGTGTCATAAGTCGATTAACATATTGAATTGATGGATATTTTTCTTCTAATTTTTCAACAAATGCTTCAATATTTTTTTCTTCAAAATAAAGTTCACAAGAATTGTTTTTCGAAATAATGTCCTCTCCCAGGAATTGTCTCCAGATTTTTTCATCCTGCAGTACAAGACCTTCTGTTAAAATCATATTTCCCTCATTATCAAGTATCCGTTCAAGACCAAATAAATCATGATAAAATTGTTTCGATTTTTCAATATCTTTAACAACAATCAAAATATTCTTTAATTTCATCATTATCCCTCCAATTCAGATTCACTTTTATTCTGTTCTATTATAGCATCCTTAACGTACACATTCACCTATTTTTCGCAATCTTCTGATAGACATAAAAACTAGAATTGATTATTATATCAAGCTAATACATTTCCCCTTTTTTGATTGTAATAGAGTCAGAACTTGCGCCAACCAAACAAATATAATATTCCCCAGATTTTGATGCTTTTAGTTCATAATTTTGAAATAAGCCATATTTAGAGTTTGTTTCTTTCATTAATTGTCCATCAAATACATGTTGATACATGATAGATTGACCTTTGCCATTATTTATTTCTGAAGGATATAATTCGAGTTGAATCTGCAACGATTCTCCCTCCTTTAGCTTCCATCCACTACCATCTTCTTTTTTTAAGATTACCATGGAATTATTTGTGAATATAAATTCTGGAACTAAAAACATCCCGTTTTTTTCTGTTACTGTAAATTCTTCCACTACTCTTGGTATGTGAGCATCTGTTTCTATGCTTTTTATGATGGTACTTTCTTCAAGAATATTATACGTATCTTCAGATGCTTTTTGGATATTTTCATTATATGTTAATTCTTTTCCTATCAAGTGCTTATTTTTATCATTCACCAATTCGATTCCGCCCTCTAATACAGATAATTGCTTAACAGCGAATACCGTTGATGAAATTGCCATTAACATGAGTGCGACAATAAGAAGTCGACCTTTCCAAGTAACTCTTTTTCTTTTTTTATTTTTTGGAATCATTTCCATAACATCCTCAATGGTAGTTTTGTAATTAAAATTTTGATATATATTTTCAAGTTCATGTTTACTCATGTGTTCTGTCAATAAATCTGTTGCTTCCTCTGAAATTAGATCAAACATCTCGTAATAGCTAATTTTCATAAATAAAACCTCCTCTCATTAAAAGTTCTTTTAGTTGTTCTCGACTTCTCTTAAGCCAAGTTTTAATCGTTGCTTCTGATTGGTGTTCTTCTTTTGCAATTTGTTTGATTTTTTTCCCTTGAAAATAAAATTTAATTAAAACAATTTGATATTCTGTACGTAATTCTTTCAGCGCAGATAGCAACATGTCACGTAATTCTATTTTGGAAAAATCGTCATTGACTGTTAAAAAAATATTTTCATCAAGCGGCAAATGTAAAATATTTTTCTTTTTTTCATTTAAAGAAATATTTCGGGCTATGGTTCCCAAATAGGGCTTAAGATCAAAATAATTTTGAGTATCTATTTTTTCTGCATTTTCCCAAAGAGCGAAAAATATCCTATTAATCACTGCTTGCATGTCAAGTATATCTGCATACCCCTCTAAAGTATTATAAACAATAGTCGCAACGTAAGCATTATATTGACGTATTATTTCTTCAAGTGCTTCAGGTTCTTTTCTTTTTAAGCGAGTAATTAGTTCAACATACCCCATAAAACCACCTCCTAATATTATTATAATAGATTTATGCAGTTAATTTCTTACTAATATATACAAGCAATTCACTGTAAAAGTTTCATAATATTGCACAAGGATTCACGGTATTAATGATAATGGATAAAATGTTCTTGCGGAAAGTATTTTGCTGGCAATGGCAAAAAATATAAACAAACTTCATAACAAAATCCAAAAAGGAAAAACAGGAAGACATTTATTGTCTTTGAAGAGCACATAAATTTTGAAACTCTAAAAATTTCTATAAATCTGTTTTAGAACTGTATTAAAGTACGGTTTTTTTGTATCCCCTATTCTTTTTCAATAGAAATAATACTGCTATATAGCAAAAAGTAGCAAAAAGAAAACTGCCGCTTCACGATTTATTTATCGTAAAGCGACAGCCCTAGAAAAAATAAAATTTTTAATTCTTATAATTCCTTAGAATTTTCCTTCTTTTGCTGCTTCCTCAATGGAAACTGCAACTGCAACAGTCATACCAACCATTGGGTTGTTACCTGCTCCGATCAGACCCATCATCTCAACGTGAGCCGGTACAGATGAAGAACCTGCGAACTGTGCATCAGAGTGCATACGTCCAAGTGTATCTGTCATACCATAAGAAGCCGGTCCTGCTGCCATGTTGTCTGGATGAAGTGTACGTCCTGTACCACCACCTGAAGCAACTGAGAAATATTTCTTACCCTGCTCGATACATTCTTTTTTGTATGTACCTGCAACTGGATGCTGGAAACGTGTCGGGTTTGTAGAGTTACCTGTAATAGATACGTCTACTCCCTCTTTGTGCATGATTGCAACACCTTCACGAACATCATTTGCTCCGTAGCAGTTTACTTTTGCACGAAGTCCTTCTGAATAAGGTGTTCTTGCAACTTCTTTCAATTCACCTGTGTAGTAGTCATACTCTGTCTCTACATATGTAAATCCGTTAATTCTGGAAATGATCTTTGCAGCATCTTTTCCAAGTCCGTTCAAAATAACACGAAGTGGTTTCTTACGAACTTTGTTTGCTTTCTCAGCGATACCGATAGCACCCTCTGCTGCTGCGAAAGATTCGTGTCCTGCCAAGAATGCGAAACAATCTGTTTCTTCTTCCAGAAGCATCTTTCCAAGGTTACCATGTCCCAGACCTACTTTACGCTGATCTGCTACAGATCCCGGAATACAGAAAGCCTGAAGACCTTCTCCGATTGCTGCTGCTGCATCTGCTGCTGTCTTGCATCCTTTTTTGATTGCAATTGCTGCACCTACAATATAAGCCCAGCATGCATTTTCAAAACAGATTGGCTGAATGCCTTTTACCTGATTGTAAACATCTAATCCGGCATCTTTTGTAATCTTCTCTGCCTCTTCGATAGAAGCAATGCCATAGCTGTTCAAAACTTCATTGATTTTATCAATTCTTCTTTCATATGATTCAAATAAAGCCATTTAATTGTCCTCCTCTATAATTGCTTACTATCCAAATTACTCTTTACGTGGATCGATAATCTTCACTGCGTCAGCCACACGTCCGTACTGTCCTTTTGCTTTTTCCCATGCATCATTCGGAGTATCGCCTGCTTTGATAAAGTCTGTGAATTTGCCAAGGCTTACGAACTGGTATCCGATAATTTCATTATTCTCATCAAGAGCGATTCCTGTTACATATCCTTCTGCCATCTCAAGGTAACGAGGTCCTTTTGCAAGAGTTCCGTACATTGTACCAACCTGTGAACGAAGTCCTTTACCAAGATCTTCCAGACCTGCACCAATCGGAAGTCCGTCCTCAGAGAATGCACTCTGTGTTCTTCCGTAAACGATCTGAAGGAATAATTCTCTCATTGCTGTATTGATTGCATCACAAACAAGGTCTGTATTCAATGCTTCCAAAATTGTCTTTCCTGGAAGGATTTCAGATGCCATTGCTGCTGAATGTGTCATACCTGAACATCCGATTGTCTCTACGAGAGCTTCCTGGATAATACCGTCTTTTACATTCAGAGTCAGCTTACAGGTACCCTGCTGCGGAGCACACCAGCCAACACCATGTGTCAAGCCGGAAATATCTTTTACTTCTTTTGCTTTTACCCATTTTGCTTCTTCCGGAATCGGAGCCGGTCCGTGATTCGCACCCTGTGCCACCGGACACATCATTTCTACTTCATGTGAATAAATCATGTTAATACTCCTTTCAAATATGAATGATTTTTCTCCTGTATAATGTTGATAAAATTTTAACATCACACTTATTTTTATTTTCGCACAAAATCGTCTCTACGTCAATTGTCACTTTCTACAAGTTTTGACATTCTTGAAACTATTTCTTTGCTTTCGGCATCTGATGCCATGTTTCCTCACATTCCACCCTCAGTCAATACCTGCTTGTTTTTCAAAACATAATCCATAAGGGAAATAATCGTCAAGGCAAGTGCAATCCAAATCAGAACATTTCCGATTAGGTCAAAAACTCCGCCCATATCCATAATTAAAACGATAATCATCGCCATCTGAAACACTGTTTTAAACTTTCCCCAGTAACTTGCAGCAATAACAATTCCATTGTCCGAAGCCACCAGACGGAATCCGCTAATAATAAACTCTCTTGCTATGATCACGATTACAATCCATGCAGCAAGCTTTTTCATTTCAACCAAACAGATCATAGCTGAACATACCAATAGTTTATCCGCTAAAGGATCCATAAACTTTCCAAAATTTGTAACCAGATTGTATTTTCTTGCAATCTTTCCATCCAAAAGATCTGTTAAACTGGCAATACAAAACAAAATAAGCGCTATCCACTTATTTGCTGCTCCTCCTACATCTGTCAACATAAAGAATACAAAAAATGGAACCATAATGATTCTAAGTACCGTTAATTTATTGGGCAAATTCATTCTACTAATCCTCCTATTAAATCATACTCTAACGCACCGGTTACTTCCACCTTTGCAAAATCTCCCGACATCAGTTCTTCTCCGGTCTCCACAAAGATCAATCCGTCAATGTTAGGGGCATCCCTGTATGTTCTTCCGACATAAACTGCCTCGTCTGCAACTTTGCCTTCGATCATTACAAGAACTTCTCTTCCTGTCATATTTTCTGCTGCCTCGAAAGCAATCTCCTGCTGCAGCTCCATCAACTCAGCCTGTCGATCTTCCTTAACATCTTCATCAATCTGATCCGGCATCATAGCCGCAGGAGTATCCTCTTCCGGTGAATAGGTAAAAACACCCAGCCGGTCAAATTCCATTTCATTTACAAAACGATACAGCTCTTCATGTTGTTCCTGTGTCTCGCCCGGAAATCCGGTAATCAAGGTTGTTCTCAAACATATGTCCGGTATCTCTCGACGCAGTTTTGTAATAATATCAATCAATTCCTGTTTCGAAGTCCTCCGTCCCATACGCTTTAAGATCTCGTCATTTGCATGTTGTATTGGAAGATCAAGATAATGACAAATCTTAGGTTCTTCTTTTATCACCTGGATCAAATCGTCATAAATTTCTTCTGGATAACAATACATTACGCGAATCCAACGTATACCGCTGATTTTACATAATTCTCTCAACAAAATATGTAGTGACTTTTTGCCATACAGGTCTTTCCCATACAATGTTGTTTCCTGCGCTACTAGTATTAGTTCTTTCACGCCTTGTTCTGCCAGTTCCTGGGTTTCTTCGATCAATTGTTCCATCGGAACACTCCGAAATCGCCCTCTGATTTTTGGAATAATACAATACGTACAATGCTTATCACAGCCCTCTGCAATTTTCAAATAAGCAAAATGCCCGCCTGTTGTAATCTGCCGTTTTGCAGAAATCCGAGGGAGGAGATCCAAAGGTTCCATTTTCACAGAAGGGGTTCCCGCCAAAGCTTTCTGAATCGCATCTAAAATCTGGTCATATGCTGTCGTACCAAGTACCGCATCCACTTCAGGAATCTCTTCCAGAATCTCCTGTCGGTATCTTTGTGCCAGACAGCCGGTAACGATCAGTGCCTTTAAACTGCCATTTTCTTTGTACTTTGCCATATCCAGTATATTTTGAATACTTTCTTCTTTCGCATCATGGATGAAACAACAGGTATTGATCACAATGATCTCCGCCTCTGTTTCATCATTTGTCATCTCGTAACCTGAAGATGTCAAAAGTCCTAACATAGCCTCTGTATCTGTCAGGTTCTTATCACATCCGAGTGAAATAAATAATATTTTCATAAAAAATCTCCACTTTGATATTTATCTGTTTTTACTCGAAAGGCAGATACCACACGTAGCATCTGCCTTTTGACTTATTCTTCAACCGTTTCTTCCACCGGTGTTTCTTCGCTAATCTCCTCTGTTTCCTCCTGTGCACCTTCTGCAAGGATCTTTAACTTTCCATTATTCAACTCATCAATGGCAACAGACAACGGTTTTGCCCCGGCTTTTGCGTCTACCATCGCCTCATCTCCATCAATAATCTGTCTTGCTCTTTTAGAAGTTGCGAGAACGATGGAGTATCTGCTATTAACTACCTTTGTTTCGCCCTCTTCAACGTCCTTATTTACTACCTTCATCAAATCTGTATAAGATGGATGCAACATATTTAATTTTCTCCTTTCAGACCTCTTAATCCTTCTTTTAAATACTCTATAAACGCCGTATTTCTCTGCGTTCTGAAATGTTCTGCACAGATGATTCCATGCATCACTTCCACGCATGCCTCCAGTTCATCATTGACAACCAGATAATCATATGCTTCCATTCCCTCTGACTCTTCTACTGCCCGGCTCAGTCTGGATTGAATCACATCCATGCTTTCTGTACCTCTGCCCACCAAACGTCGCTTCAATTCTTCTGCACTCGGTGGCACAACAAATAATAGAAGTGTATTAGGAAATGCCTGTTTCACTTTCAAAGCTCCTTGGATTTCAATCTCCAATATAACATCTTTTCCGGCATTAAGCTGTTCTTCTACGTATGCTTTCGGCGTTCCATAATAATTTTCCACATACTTAGCATACTCTATCAATTCCGCTTTCGCAATCATTTTTTCAAATTCTTCTTTTGTTTTGAAAAAATATTCTCTTCCGTCTACTTCCCCTTCCCGCGGCTTACGTGTTGTCGCAGAAATAGAAAGCGCATACTGATCCTCATACTTTTCCAGCATCCGTTTCATCAAAGTTCCTTTGCCAGCTCCTGAAAATCCGGACACTACGATTAAGATCCCCTTCTTCTCCATCCTTCTTCTCCTACTCGATATTCTGAATTTGTTCCCTTACTTTTTCAATCTCTGTCTTTAAATCAATCGCATAATTTGAAATTTCCAGATCATTTGCCTTTGACAATGTCGTATTTGCTTCCCGGTTCATCTCCTGTGCAATAAAGTCCAGCTTTCGTCCAATCCCCTCGGATAGCTCCAATGTATCTCTCATATGAGAAATGTGACTCTTCAAACGAACAATTTCTTCATCTGTACATATCTTATCTGCGAACAAAATAACTTCTGCCGCAATACGGCTTTCCTCGATCTGTGTATCTGCAAGAAGATCTTTCATCTTTTCTTCCAACTTCGCCCGATACTGCGCTATAATTTCCGGAGAATGTTCTTCAATTCTGGAAACAAGACTTTCCATATGTTCCAGTTTTCCTAAAATATCCTTCTTTAAATGTTCGCCCTCGACAGTTCTTGTCTCGGCCAACTGCTGAAACGCTCCTTCCAACGCTGCTTTCAAGCCCTTCCAGATTTCCTCTTCATCTTCCGGCTGAGCCTCCATCACCAGTACCTCCGGGCACTGCGCCAAAACGGATGCACTCAGATCATCCTCTATTCCAAACTCCTCACTCATCTGCCGGAAATACTTCACATACTCTGCTGCCAGAACCGGATGATATTTCAACGCCTTCTGTTCTTCTGCGGAATCCTCATAAGAAATAAAAATATCCACTTTTCCACGCGTCGCATATTCCTTCAAAAGCGCGCGGATCGACGTTTCAAAAAAATTTAATTTCTTAGGCATCCGGATGTTTACATCCAAATATCTATGATTCACACTTTTCAGCTCTACTGTAAACTTTTTGGAATCCTGCTGATACTCACACCTTCCAAAACCTGTCATACTTTTTATCATGCTCTTATCCTCTGTATTCGTAATTTTTACAATAGCTTCTTCGTGCACATTATAACGCACACCCCCTATTCGGTCAACTCCTGCAAAGGAAGTTTTGACTTTCTCAAAAAAGTTTTCCGCTCTTTCCATATTGTGACGCCCCCGGAATCATGCTATAATTAGACTTTAAAATCAGGAGGTAACACTATGGCATTTGATGGAATCGTGGTTGCAAACCTTGTCCACGAACTAAAATCTGAACTTTTGAATGGAAGAATTGCGAAAATTGCACAACCGGAAGCTGATGAGCTTCTTCTCACGATCAAATCGCCTTCCGGACAGCGAAGACTATATTTTTCTGCAAGCGCTTCTCTTCCTTTAATATATTTAACCGAGAACAATAAGCCCAGTCCGATGACTGCACCTAATTTTTGTATGCTTCTCCGCAAACATATTGCCAACGGCAGAATCGTAGATATTTACCAGCCAAAACTAGAACGTATCATTTATTTTACCATTGAGCACCTTAATGAACTGGGAGACCTTTGTCGAAAGAATTTGATTGTTGAAATTATGGGAAAACACAGTAATCTGATCTTTTGTACTGAAGATGGCACGATTATTGACAGCATCAAGCATGTCTCAGCACAAATGAGTTCTGTACGAGAAGTTCTTCCGGGCAGAACTTATTTCATACCGGATACAATGGAAAAATCAGACCCTCTGTCTATCACTCCAGAAGAGTTTACTGCTGTTTTACAGTCAAAACCTTTGCCGCTTTCCAAAGCAATCTATACTAGTTTTACCGGAATCAGCCCCATTACCGCTGAAGAAATCTGTTTTATTGCAGGGATCGATTCTTCTCTTCCTCCAAAAGAACTTTCTGCTGATATTATGCAGCATTTATACAACCAGTTCACCTTATATTTTACCAATGTAAAAGAAGGTGCTTTCCGCCCTGCCATTTACTATCTTGGAAGCGAACCAAAAGAATTTGCCTCCTTACCACTCACTCATTTTACAGAATACCGATGTGTTGAATTTGACAAGATTTCCAAGGTACTTGAAACTTATTATGCTACCAAAAACACCATCACCCGGATTCGCCAGAAATCTTCGGATCTTCGCCATATTCTTCAAACTGCTTTGGAAAGAAATCGAAAAAAATATGACCTGCAGATGAAACAGTTAAAGGATACGGAAAACCGAGACAGATATAAGATTTACGGAGAACTGCTCCATGTCTACGGATATAACTTGGAAGAGGGTGCGAAATCATTAGAGGCTTTTAATTATTATACCAATGAAACTATTCAAATTCCTCTGGATCCGATGCTGTCGCCTCAGGAAAATGCCAAGAAATACTTTGATAAGTATAATAAACAGAAAAGAACCTATGAGGCATTATCCTCTTTGATCCAGGAAACTTCGGATGATATCCTCTATCTGGAATCTGTACGTACTGCACTGGATATTGCCAGAAGTGAAGAAGATCTGGCCGAAATCAAAGAAGAACTGATTGCAGCCGGATATATGAAACGGAAATTCACAAAAAAGAAACAGCGGATAAAGAATAAACCACTCCATTATATTTCCAGTGATGGCTATGATATGTATGTCGGAAAAAATAACTTTCAAAATGAGGAGCTGACCTTTCATTTTGCCAACGGAAATGACTGGTGGTTTCATGCAAAGCAAGCCCCCGGTTCCCATGTGATCGTCAAAACAAAGGGAGAAGAACTTCCGGATTCTACATTTGAAGAAGCCGGACGTCTGGCAGCTTATTATTCTAGTATGCGAAATGCAGATAAAATTGAAATTGATTATATCGAAAAGAAACATGTCAAAAAGCCTACCGGCGGTAAACCAGGATTTGTTGTATATTACACCAATTATTCTCTGATCATTGACAGTGATATCAGTGAAATCAAAGAAGGAGACTGAGTGAGCATGAACTCATTCCGTCTCCTTTTCTCTGTTCTTTTTTACATTTAACTGACTGGCAATGCATTTTGCCTTATTTCCTGCGGCACCTGAATTCCCTTTACCTGGTTATATTCCTCAAATAACAGCTTAATCGCATAATTCGAAACATCCGTTTTTTCTCCCAGTTGATCGTAAAGTATATTTAAAACCTCTGTCATATCTACCTGCATACGTGCAGGCAATAGTTCTTCCTGATATACATCAAAAATAATCGGAATTTCCAATTCAGCAATCACGCTGTCATCCGGTAGCTCTACCAGCCCAAATCCATGGATCATCTGACTCCCAAGAACACCTACTAACTGCTGTCCGGTTACATTTCCATACATTTCATAACAATTTTTTCCTCCTACCTCCACCGGCTGTTCCGCCAATTGAAACTTATCCATAGAATCTCCAATTTCTGTAAACAGATTCGTATCCAGAGCAATTCCGGAACTGCTGCTTTCAGCAGTTTCCCTGTTCCACTGACCATCCAGACCACTATAAGTCACTTGCTTTCCCTCTTCCATGATCTGATATATTTCCATTTCACTGTCCAGCTGAACGCCTCCCATTACTACTTCTGCATTTCCCTTCGCATGCCCTGCTTTTGGATCCATCGTATTTTCCATCGTCATATCCATTGTCACCTTTGTATAGTGTACAACTTCTTCCATCTTAATATCCAGTTCAACCCTATTGGAAAAAGAAGAGACTCCGGCAATCTTCTTTTCCATCTGATCCACAATTTTTCTCGGAGTCATTTTCCCACTACATCCAGCCAGAATGTATCCCAAAACACCTACAATCAGAAACACACTCTGTGCTCTAATTTTTCTTTTTTTCATACAGTTATCCATTCCCTTATCAACGTTTTATTCCTGTCCCAGCAAATAGTCAATAAACTGCTGTGCAGTTCTTCCGGATAATCCCCCATGACTAAGTTCCCATTTATTTGCTTCCAAAAGCAACTGTTCCTCCGGCATCCGAATTTGATTTTGCTGCGCCAATTCTCTGACAATCTGCTGAAATTCCTTCTTATCCGGCGCACCATAATAAATAGTAACTCCAAATCTTGCAACCAAAGACAATTTTTCCTGAACAGTATCATTTGTATGCAATTCCTCATCTCGATCCGATTTATCCCGAAATGTTTCCCGGATCAAATGTCGTCTGTTAGAGGTTGCATAGATCAGAACATTTTCCGGTTTCTTTTCCAGACCACCTTCAATCACCGCTTTCAAATATTTATATTCAATCTCAAATTCTTCAAATGAAAGGTCATCCATATAGATAATAAATTTATAATTTCGATTTTTAATCTGAGAAATAATTGCATTCAAATCCTGAAACTGATGCTTGTATACTTCAATCATCCGAAGACCGCGATCATAATACTGATTCAAAATTGCTTTAATAGAGGAAGATTTTCCTGTTCCTGCATCTCCATACAGCAGACAGTTATTAGCCCGCTTCCCACTTACAAAAGCCTCTGTATTATCAATCAATTTCTTTTTTGCAATCTCATATCCAACCAGATCATCTAAATGTACATGTGCAATTTTTGTAATTGGAACAATTTCTGCCTGTTTACCGTCTTGGTGCTCGATTCGAAACGCCTTGTGCAATCCTAGCTTTCCCACTCCAAATTCTTTATAAAACTGGGTCAGGCAGTTTTGGAATTCGTCCACAGTTTCTGTGGATCCCAACGCCTTACTCAAATCGCAGATTCGATCCCGGATTCTCCGATTGAAAACGCGACTGTTTTCATTATTTCTTCTAAACTCTTTTAAAACAGAAATGCACGCTGCATCCAGCATCGTTTCTAATGGTTCGAATTCATAGTCAAACAATTCTTTCATAATTTCAAAGTCATGACGAGCAATGGTATTGATGCTTCCTTCAACCGGACCTACGATTTCACAAGACATGCTATATGCATTTTCATCATTTGCCAGAAGAAACGTCAGATACGTCTGCCAAAGATTCCCCTCAAATCCATGACTGACAGAAATTTCCAACAATGCATTCACACATTCAAACAAGAGACTTCTCAAATCTTCTCGATTGTAGAAATCATTATCATAGTTTTCCATCAGAAAGGTCATATCTGAAAGAATTTCTCCAAATTCCATATTTTTATATAACATCAACTCATTAGTACGCATTTACCGTTCCTTCTTTCTTTTAAAAATTTCCCAGGATCTTTAAGTTCCTTGCCTCTTCCCTCAAGCCGCGAAGAGCATTCTTCACAGCTGGATTTTCCAGATTTCCCTCAAAATCCACAAAAAATCGATACTCCCATGTCCTGCCTTCGATTGGTCTGGACTCAATTCTTGTCATATTCAGATCATTATAAATAAAATGTGACAACATCTGATACAGGGAACCACTTTCGTGTGAAACTTCAAAACAAATACTGATTTTGGATGCGCCTTTTAAAAATACTTTTTGGTTTGTAATCACAATAAAGCGGGTGGAATTGCTTTTCTCATCATTAATCTCATCCGCCAATACTTCCAGCCCATAAACCTCTGCTGCGTAGGCACTGCACACAGCTGCCTGCGTACGGTCAGCGTCTTTTAACACCTTTTGTGCAGCAACTGCAGTATTAACCACACTGATTCGCTCCCACCGTGCATGTTCATCTAAATATCGGGACGTCTGCATCAACGCCTCTGCCTTGGAATACACCCGTTTGATTTCATCCAGATTTGTTCCGGGAATTCCTGCTAAGGTATGTGTAATCGGAAGAATCGTCTCACCAACTATATAATTTTCAAATTCTACCAGAAGATCGTATATTTCATTAACTGATCCTGCAGAAGAATTTTCAATTGGAAGAACAGCATAATCTGCCGCCCCTTCTTCAATTGCCTCCATCGCCTCCCGAAAAGTTCGCACATGATAATTATTGCATTGTTTTCCAAAATACTGCCGCATTGCAGCCTGGCTGTATGCGCCTTCTGTTCCCTGAAAAACAACTCTTGCAGTTTCCTTCTCCAAAGAAGTAATTTCAATAAAAGGAAGTCTGCCCAAAGCTCCCGCTTCTACCAACTGCCGATACTGTAACTTCCTGCTCATCGACATCAACTGTTCATACAATTCCTGGATTCCTTTTTTATTAAATTCTCCTTCTACCTTTGATGCAACATCTGCCAGTTTGTTATTTTCTCTTTGCTTATCCAGAACTCTTTTTCCAGTCTGAACTTTATATGCCCCTACTTCTTCACATATTTTCATACGCTCTTCGTAAAGATGCGTTATTTGATTATCGATCTGATCCAGGCGCTCTCTTAATTCTTCTAACGCTGCCATCTCTGCTCTCCTTTATCTGTCCTACATATTGCTGTAATAATTTACCGCTTTAATGAACTGCTACAAATTATTGCCTATTATAATACATTTCCATTAGAAAATCCATGCTGTATTTTTATTTTTAAGCGAATTTTTCAAGGAAATCTTGTTGAAAAAGCGCACATTATAGTATATAATAGCTGAAAGAATCAGTTTCATATATGGAGGTTATAACATGAACGTCACAGAATGTATCCGAAGCCGAAGAAGTATTAGGAAATACAGTTCCAAGCCCATTGAACATTCTATTATTGATTCTATTGTTGCCGATGTTTCTTATTCTCCATCCTGGAAAAATACCCAGATTACCCGTTTTATTGCAATTGAAGATTCTTCCGTTCTTGGAACAATTGCAGAACAATTTACCCCGGTTTACAATTCCAAGATTATCAATCAGGTACCTGTATTAATTGCGGTCACTTTTCTGAAAGGACGATGTGGTTTTGAGCGTGATGGGTCCTATTCCACTAAAAAAGAAGACCGCTGGCAGATGTTTGATGTAGGAATTGCATGTCAAACCTTTTGTCTCGCTGCAAAGGAGCGTGGATTGGGAACGGTGATTATGGGTATTTTTGATGAAGACGGTATTTCCGGGTTATTAAACATCCCATCTGATCAGGAGCTGGCAGCGCTGATTGCATTGGGGTATCCGGAAGAAGAACCAAATCCACCGAAACGAAAAGCAACCGACATTTTACTACAATATCGTTGAAAATAATTTTGCCACAAGGCATATTATAAGGAGGTTATTTATGAGACATTTAATGAGTCCTCTTGATTTAAACGTAGAGGAACTGAACGACTTACTGGATCTGGCACAGGACATTGAGACACATCGTGAGAAATATGCACACGCATGTGACGGCAAAAAACTTGCCACTTTGTTCTATGAACCAAGTACCCGTACAAGATTAAGCCATGAGGCTGCAATGTTAAATCTGGGAGGAAGTGTTTTGGGATTTTCTTCTGCTGACTCCAGTTCTGCTTCTAAGGGAGAAAGTGTTGCTGACACGATTCGTACCGTATCCTGCTATGCAGACATTGTTGCCATGAGACATCCAAAGGAAGGCGCTCCTATGGTTGCCAGCGCCAACTCTCCGATTCCGATTATCAATGCCGGAGATGGCGGTCATCAGCATCCAACACAGACTTTGACAGACCTTCTGACAATCCGCAGTCTGAAAGGACGTCTTGACAACCTGACAATCGGTCTTTGTGGCGATTTGAAATTCGGTCGTACTGTACACTCTCTGATTCAGGCTTTGGTTCGCTATACAAATATCCAGTTTGTTCTGATTTCTCCAGAAGAACTTCGTCTGCCGGACTATATTCGTCAGGATGTTCTGGATAAGAAAAATGTACCTTATAAAGAAGTTGTTCGTCTGGAAGAGGCAATGCCTGATCTGGATATTCTTTACATGACACGTGTACAAAAAGAACGTTTCTTCAATGAAGATGATTATGTAAGAATGAAAGACTTCTATATTCTGGATAAAAAGAAAATGGAACTTGCACCGGAAGATATGTATGTTCTCCACCCACTCCCACGTGTAAATGAAATTGCTGTAGAAGTAGATGAAGATCCACGTGCTGCATATTTCAAACAGGTGCAGTACGGTGTTTATGTACGTATGGCACTCATTCTTACACTGTTGGGAATCAAAGTCGATTAAATCACATCCGTATTTTAAAATTATTGGGCTCGTGAAATATTTTTGATTAAAAAGGAGAATTTCTTATGGTAGAAAATAAATTGAACGTAGGAAAAATTTCTGAGGGATTTGTGCTGGATCACATTGAAGCCGGAAAGAGTATGGAAATCTATAAATACCTGCATCTGGATAAACTAGACTGCTGTGTTGCCATTATCAAAAATGCGAAAAGCAGTAAAATGGGCAAAAAAGACATTATGAAAATTGAATGTCCGATAGACTTCATGGATTTGGATATCCTTGGTTTTATCGACCATAATATCACTGTAAATATCATCAAAGACGAAAAAATTGTAGCTAAGAAAGCTTTGCATCTCCCAAAAGAGATCCGAAATGTCATCCGCTGTAAAAATCCTAGATGTATTACTTCCATTGAACAAGGATTGGATCATGTCTTTGTCCTGACTGATGAAGAAAATGAAGTATATCGCTGCAAGTACTGCGAAGAAAAATATCGTGGAAAAAACAAATAATTTAAAATCTGATATATAAAAAAAACACTATAAAATCACAGGCGATTTTATAGTGTTTTCTTTTAACATTTTTCTGCAATTTCATAAATCAACCGTTCCGTATCTTTCCAGCCAAGACAAGGATCTGTAATCGATTTTCCATATACCATCTCACTATCAATACTCTGACAACCCTCTTCCAGATAACTTTCAATCATCACACCTTTTACAAGCCTTCTTAATTCCGGATTATATTTACGACTGTGCATTACCTCACTCGTAATTCGAATCTGCTCTTTAAACTTTTTATTTGAGTTTGAATGATTAGCGTCAATAATCGCTGCTGGGTTCTTCAATTCCATCTTCTGATACATTTCCAATAAACGCATCAGATCTTCATAGTGATAATTTGGAATACAGGTTCCGTATTTATCTACTCCGCCACGTAATATGACATGTGCCAAATCATTTCCTTCTGTAGTCACATCCATTCCCCTGTAAATAAAGCTGTGAGAACTCTGCGCTGCTACAACAGAATTTAACATTACTGAGAAATCTCCACTGGTAGGATTTTTCATTCCAATAGGAATATCCATTCCACTTGCTGTCAGCCGATGCTGCTGATTTTCTACCGAACGTGCTCCAATTGCCTCATAAGAAAGGATATCATCCAGATAACTCCGATTTTCTGGATAAAGCATTTCATCTGCTGCAGTCAGACCACTTTCTTCTATCGCACGCAAGTGCATCTTACGGATTGCAATGATTCCTGCCAGAAGATCCGGTTCCTTATCCGGCTCCGGCTGATGTAGCATTCCCTTATATCCTGCACCTGTTGTACGTGGTTTATTTGTATAAATCCGTGGAATGATCATCAGACGATCTGCAACCTTATCATTTAGTTTTGCCAAACGATTGACGTATTCGCATACCGAATCCTCATTGTCTGCAGAACATGGTCCGACCAAAACAATAAACCTGTCTGATTCTCCCGTAAAAATGTCTCTAATTTCCTTGTCACGCTCTCTTTTGATCTTCTGAAGTTTTTCCGGCACTGGATATTCTGCCTTTAAATTTGCCGGCAAGGGCAATTCTGCATTGATTTTCATTCCCATTTTTTTGCACCTCATATCTGTAATTTCTCACAAAATAAAGACTGCCTTTAACACGAAATATTGCGTTGTGTAAAAGGCAGATAACTTTTTATATAGTCAAGCAAAACGATAAGCCGGGTTATGTCGTTGGACAATCATCTATCTACTCCCAATGTTACCACTGGGATCAAGCGACCTACCTAAAGCGTGACGGGCAGCCACATTGCTTTCTTCCGGTCTTGCTTCGGATGGGGTTTACATGTGCCCTCGCTGTTACCAGAGAGGCGGTAGTCTCTTACACTGCCTTTCCACCCTTACATTAGCAATGAGCCATACAGACAACTCAATTATTGCTACGCTCATACTGCATGGCTCATTGCTAATGCGGTATATTTCTGTTGCACTGGCCTTGGAGTCACCTCCACCGGACGTTATCCGGCATCCTGCCCTGTGAAGCCCGGACTTTCCTCACCTGCTGCCTTTCGGCACTTGCAGCCGCGATTGTCTGTCTTACTTGACATGAAATAGATCTAACCATTTGGTTAAACCGATATTTATTCTACATCAATTTTTTTCTCTTGTCTATCTTTTTTTCCGTACTTACACACCTTCATCTACCAAAAGGGAATCTCCATCTGCCGCTGTAGTTGCCAACTCATCGCACCGTTCATTCTGTGGATGTCCATCATGCCCCTTCACCCAGTGAAATATAACTGTATGTTTTTCCTTTACAGCCAACAATCGTTTCCACAAATCTATATTTTTCACCGGTTCATTTTTTCCACGTTTCCATCCCTTTTTCAGCCAATTGTCAATCCAATGCTGATTAAATGCGTCAACCACGTATTTAGAATCAGAATAGACATCCACCTCACAAGCACGATTGAGCGCTTCCAGTCCTGTAATTACTGCCATGAGCTCCATCCGGTTATTCGTTGTTTTCACATATCCCTGAGACAATTCTTTTGTATGCAACATCCCGTTTTTATCCACATACTCCAATACTGCACCATATCCTCCTGGTCCATCCGGATTCCCCCTAGCCGCTCCATCCGTATATAAAGTAACTTTCATCTATTCTCTTCCTCTCCGCCTCAAATATTCAACGCCTCTACAACCTGCATCAACTCCGGGAGGACATACTCCAGACCTTCCTTGGCAAGTTTGGCACTTCCCGGCAAATTCACAAGCACTGTATTTTCACAAATTCCCGCAGCAGAACGATCCAAAATGCTTTTTTTGGAATAGCGCATCTGAAAAGCCCGCATTGCCTCAGGAACCCCCGGCAGCATACGGTCTGCTGCATCTTCCAATGCATCCGGCGCACAATCTCTCTTCAAATAACCATTCGCTCCAACAGTCAAAATTAACTGTACGGAATGATTCTGAGCAAGTTGTTTCATAACTGTAGAAATTACCTCTTTGTCTTCCGGAAGAACCCCCGCGCGGGCTTCCAACCCTACATGCTCCAATACTCTTTTTAACGCTGCACTTGCAGGACTTTCTTTTTTCTCTTTATATAATCTGGTATTCACTGTAAAAATTGCTGCTTTCATCTATTTCACTTCCCCTTTTATAACTGCATTTCAAAATTGTTTCTATTCCATCCCAAAATCCATCCCCGAGATTCTATTTATCCTAAAATCTGTCGTGCGATTTCATTTGCTCTGGCATATATGATTTCTTTCGGCACATCTAAATAAAACTCCCCATTCTCATATAAAAT
>ENA-UONQ01000539-UONQ01000539.1-human-gut-metagenome-genome-assembly--contig:-CS26-NODE-539-length-46562-cov-6.120369_pt1 | contig 46562 bp, 38 predicted proteins | sample MGYA00242460_ERZ724007 | MGnify/ENA metagenome assembly ERZ724007
CGTTTGAATTGCCCCAGTGCGCTGATTGCATGCAGCCGAACTTCCTCATCTTCCAGAAGGTCGATCAGAACGGGGATCGCGGACGCTTCTTTCAGCTTGCCGAGAAGCAGAACCAGCATCTGCCGGTTTCTTCCAAATGTGGGATCGGAAACGATCCGCAGATAGTCCTGCACATACTTTCTGGAACGAATCTCAAAAAGCGTATCCGATATAAACCATCTCGTTGTGTCCGGCGTTCTGTCAGAGTAATAATCCACAAGAAGCATGGGAACCGCTTCCTCAAATCCCCTGTGGTGCAGCCATCGGAGCAGTTCGTTCTTTTCTGCGGGATTCTTTGCAAGCGTGTAATACTTCATAACAAGCGGCAGTACCGTTTTCTTATGCTTCGGCAAGAGCGCTTCTGCCTGATTCAGCACTTCAAACTGAAAGCCCAACTGGTGAAGTTCTCTTTCAAATGCGGGTAAGACGCTGTCAGGGCACTGCCTTGCCGACGCCGCGTCATCCTGATATTGCTTGATAAGCTGCTTCACCAACACAGGGTTACTGTTCAAATCATGACTGCTCATGCAAATTTTCTCCCTTTTCTTACCGAAACTTGTTGGACTCTTACACTGTATGGGTGGGATCGTGCTGCTTGTCCAAAATAAATCGCGGCACGAACGCGTAAAATCTCTCTTTTTCCTGCGGGGTCAGTTGGTCGAAATACAGCACCTGAAAGGGATGCTCACTCACCCAGTCCCGCAAGACAACACCGGGTTCGCGTTCTTTCACCGGAATGGTGCTGCACAGCAGCAGTTTATCTTGCGAGTATAAGCGGGTGGGCATTGACATCCACTTTACCGGTGTCGGACTTGTAGACCTTGCAACCATAAAGGAGATGCTTGCTATCGCAGAATCGTCAAGGCCGTGATCTACAGTAGAAAGAGAAAAGGCCGCAGCCTCCATAACAGAGGTTGCGACCGATCTCTCATAAGAAAATGCATCCTTATGAACGGAAACGGTTGATTTCCCGGTTTTTTTGAACCATTTTGATATAGTCTGAGCAGTCGATTATCGCTTGCTGAACTGAGGTGCGCGACGAGCGGCTTTGAGGCCGTACTGGGCTGAAAAAATCCCAATTTCTCTTGATATTCCAACACTTTTGAGGATGTCGCAACTGGACTTAGCCCGTACATTAACAGAAAGTATCGTTAAAAACGGGTACTTTCAAGACATTGCAACAGGCCGTAATGCTGCATTGATAACAGGAAGAAGTTCCTCGGGTTTATTATACTTGATTTTTGCATAAATGTCCATCGTTGTTTTGCTGTTTTTATGGCCGGCGAGATATTGTACGGTTTTGGGGTCTACGCCCATGTATAAAAGGTTCGTAATGTAAGTGTGTCGGAGTTGGTGCGGGGTCACATGGAAGTCCAGACTATACACATGGTTCGGGGAGCCTTTCCGATGGCTTCCGAGAACGGGGCAGGTCGTATAACGGATGTGTTCCCCATTCACATACTTGTAGCTGATTTTCTCTCCTGCGGTGTGGTTCTTAACATGGTACCAAACTCCCACAAATTCGCCCTCAGAAAGGGGGCCACCCTTACGATTTGAAATCACAAAGGCAGATTTGGAAGATCGTTTTGCCTCTCGCAGGCACTCTACCAAACACTTTGGAATGGGAATATCCCTTCTGGATGCCGGAGTTTTTAATACGGTAGAGATCTCCGGCTCTTTCCGGTGGCTTCCCCGCCATGCCCGTCGGACAGAAATATATGGGGTCGGCGTGTCCAGGAACTCTCCACGCGCCGTAGACCTGCGTACAGGCCGAGCATGACAAACACATACGGGGGAAGGCCCTTGACTGTATCTACCAGCGTCTTTACCTGCTCATCCGTTAAAGCGTCCAATGATTTGCCCGGAACACCGCCCTTGGCGCTGATCTTAGCAGCAGGATTGTAGTCGATGACCTCGCTGCGCTCTGCCGAGTAAAAGACGCTTTTAATAAGCATATTGACGGTATCAAAAGTGTGCTTTGCTCTTTTGGACACAGGAACAAGCGCCAGATTGATGTCGTCGGCCGTCACATCGGAAAGATACAGGTTCCCAAGCGGCTCGACAATATACTTATACATCTCCCTGCGATAATTCCGCAGCGTATCTTGTGTTACCGTGGCTGAACGCATGAGCAGCCATCTTTCACAATAATCTTCTACGGTAGGGTTTTGCTTCCGAAAAAGGATGTCCTGTACCTGCTGCCGTGCGTCCTGTTCCTTTTTGTATAGCTCCTCACAGGTGGAAGCGTAAATGGGAACCCGTTTGCCATCGGCGTCAGTAATCCTGGTACGGAAATAGGTGACACCGTTGATCTCGGCGGTGCCGTATGCCGGTATGTTCTGTTTCTTCTTCGCCATAAGTACCTTCCTTTCTTAGCCTTATGTATTGGCGTATTCGTTTTATCAGAAATCATCGGTGGATGCAAAGGTGCAAACCGGCATGAAAACAGGGCGAGGAAATCTTTCCTCGCCCTTAGCGCATTTGATTTATGAAGCCATTTACCGGTCTAAGAACTCCGGCTGATTTAACATTGAATATTAAATTAGCCGGAATAAGAGGTGTTCAATGCGGCTGACAAGACCGCCATTCATCATCTATAATGGATTTTATCGTCCTTCCTTGATGCGGTGTTGCCGCCTCGATTTATGAGGCATCCCATTCAGCGAAGGCGCTGGTCATAGCCTTTACCACATCGTCAGGTCGATTGTATTTCACCTTGGCGTAGATGTCCATGGTGATCCTGCTGTTTTCATGACCTGCCAAATACTGTACCGTCTTGGGATCGACGGAGGCATGGATCAGGTTGGTGATATAGGTATGCCGCAGCAAATGCGGCGTCACCTCAAAGTCCAGATTATACACCACATGGCCGTTATTCCGTGCCTTTTCTCCCAGCTCCGGGTAAAGCATATACTTCACATATTTCCCGTCCACTTGCTTGCGGGCGATCCTCGGCTTTGCCGTCCGGGTCACAACATATTGCCAGAGCCGCTTAAACTGCGTATAGCTGAGCGGTCCGCCGTCCCGATTCGCCACAACATAATCCGAGGTCGAATTTCTTTTTGCTTCTCTCAGACAAGCCGCCAGATGATCCGGTAGGGGGATATTTCTCTTTGCGGCAGCTGTTTTCAGCTCCGTTGAAACAACAGGCCGGTTGTGCTCCGTGTGCCACGCTCTGCGTACAGCCAAATACGGCGCTTCGCTGTCCAAGTAGATCGAATCCCATTGCAGTCCGAGAATTTCTTCCCGCCGCAAACCGGCGTATAGCCCCAGCATGATAAAGACATAGGGTGGCAATCCACGGACCGCATCCAACAGCCGCTGTACTTGTTCGTCTGTCAAAGGCTGTTTTTCCGCCTGCGGTATGCCGCCTCCCTTTGGGGACAGGTACACCGTGGGATTCTTTTTGATGATCCGGCTTTCCTCTGCTGCCCGGAAAATGCACTTATAGATCACGATGACCGACTTATATACCGAAGCGGATTTTTTGGAAACCGGCACAAGGGCAAGCTGAATATCATCCAGAGTCACTTCTGCGATCTTCTTATCTCCAAGGTACGGGATGATGTTTCGACGTACCTTAGACTTATAATCTGTCAGCGTCGTTGTGCGTACATGGGCGGACTGCATCACCAGCCACTTTTCGCAGTAGTCCGCCACCGTAGGTGATTTTCTCCGCTGCCGGTCATCATCCACCTGTGACAGTGTGTCCAGTTCCTTGTCATAAAGCTCCTCCCGTGTTTTGGCATAGAGGGTGCACTGTTTTCCCTCACTATCCGTTATGGTCGTCCGATAGTAGATGTGCCCTTTGATTTCGACCGTGCCGTACTTCGGGATCCTGCTTCGTTTTCCTGCCATTATCTCACCTCCAAGTATTACGCATTGCTGCGTTGCTTCTGTTTTATCAGATGGGCGGCAATTCTTCAAATGTGCGAATTATCCTTCCGCACATTGCGGTAGGTCGTTTTCTTCTCCATAGGCTTTGCTCTGTGCGTACATTTGGCAACGTATTCCTGGAGACTGGCGCTGGTAAAGAAAACGCAGCCATTGGGAACATACTGCACATAGGCGATGAGACCATTGTTCCTTGCCGCATCCAGAGTTGTGATGCTGATTCCCAGCAGTTCGGCGGCTTCCTTCCGGGTAAACAATTTTTCCATTGCGGTTCACATTCCTTTCGCTGTATTCTGGCGGATGGCAAGGCTGACGCATAGCGCTCTGGTCACATCCTGCATTTTTTCTTCGGGAAGTTTGCCGATATAGTAACCGATGCGGCGCTTATCCAGGGTGCGCAGCTGCTCCAACATGACCACCGAGGGATATTTCATACTGCCGATCATGCCGATGTAGCTGTGTGTGGGTATCTTTGATTTTGTATGGATGCGGCTGGTGATCGGTGCAACGATGACCGTCCTCGCAAAATGGTTTCCAACATTGTTTTGAAGGATAAGCACGGGACGTGTCCCCATTTGTTCTGATCCGACAACGGGGTCGAGGTCGGCGTAGTAGATCTCGCCCCGTAAATATTTGCGGCTCATGTAAAACCTCCTTCATTGCCGTTTGCTGCGGCTATGTAAAGAAGACCGCTTGGCTTTCCCAACCGGTCTTTACTGTTATCGCTCTTTTTGTGCGTTCCGGAACTTCTGTGTCTCCTCTTTGGCTCGGACTGTGACAGTCTGCCAGATTTCCTCCATATAGCTTGTCTCCCGGTCCTCCCATGCTGCAAACACATCTGCAAGGGGACTGGGGGATTTCAGCAACGCCTGCACCTGTGTGTTCGGCAGGCTGTTGTATTCCAGAGACATCAGAATATCTTCCCGCACGGTATATTCATAGGTGTGATTCAGAATTTCTTCCGGTGGTTGGGCAAGCAGCCACGCCCGGTAAGTCTCCTGTTCGGAAAACATCTTTTCATATAAGGCCGTGTTCAGTTCTTCGTTGGTCAAGCTGGTTCACCTCCGCTTTCACAAATGATGCCGTATTCGCTTCGGCTAAGTAAAGGCCGGGAGAAAGTAGCATTTCTCCCAGCCGGTTATACATCATTGCTGCAGGTCATTTGTCCTCGACGCCCCACCTGCACAGGAAATCATCAAGCGGCCGATGGCTGTCGGCTCCACGGGAATTGCACCCCTCCGAGGATCTCTCCGAGCTGCCCCCACTTGTTACGACGGACTACGGCAGAAACCGCTTCAACGCTCGACTTTATGGCCGGACAGGAGTATCGCCCCCACAGGCGGTCATGGCCACACACGGAGCCGCCGTGCGCTGATAGCCGCTTTTCTCGCTCGCTACCGGCAGAAGCAAAACGCAGACAGGAAATCAACATGAGGTGCGGTCTGGTTGTTTCATCCGGCAGGTCATGGCGCAGCTGCTAAGGTAGCTTCTGCTCATCGCATCGCCTATGGGAATGTACTTGATGAATGGGTATGGGGTTGTCAAGGTACACTTGACCACTCGCCGCACAAGCAGAGAGAAGGTAGAGAGTTTCTGTCTCTCTACCTTCTTCCTCACTCAAAGCCCATTTTACAAGGCACGATTTGAAAAATTTTTATCTGCCATGCAATACAGGCAGGAATTCTTTGCAAACCACAGCATTAATATTGATTTTATTATTAGAATATGTATAATAGTAATTGATTATTATACCTAACTGCTGTCCAATCTAAAAAGCGTCTGTGTAGCAGAAAATCTACCTGCAGAAGGGAGACACAGTATGAGCTTGTTTGAAGAACCGCATCTGGAACCGCAGCCGGAGCCGGAAAAGCCAAAGAAGAAAAAACTGCTGTCCATTGGAATCGGTGCTGCACTGATCGTTGCGGTGCTGGTCACGTCTGTGGTGGCCTTTTCGTTTGGTCAGAGCGGTAAGCCTGCTGATAATGTCCCTGATCCTCCGCAGCGGGAGGAAGTGCAGACACCCTCTGATACGGATACTCCATCAGATGAATCCACGGATACGGAGAAACCGGAGGATACGACGCCGTCTGACAGTGCGCAGGAAACGCCTTCTACAAGCGGTAAGCAGGAGATTGACCCCTCAACGGGAAAGGATAAATACCAAACCGACCCGGTACCGGATGGAAAGCCCGCACCTGCGGAGCCGGAAGATGCCGAAGTCGATACATCGACGAAATATACCTGCACGATTTCCATTACCTGCAAAACGATCCTTGACAACATGGACAAGGTGAAAGAATCTAAAAAGGGAATCGTTCCTTCCGATGGCATCATTCTTGACACGACCACGGTAACATTCTCCGAGGGCGAAAGCGTCTTCGACGTACTGCAGCGCACCTGCCGGGAGCGGGGCATACACATGGAATCAAGTTGGACGCCGATTTACAACAGTGCCTATGTCGAAGGAATTGCGAATCTGTATGAGTTCGATGTTGGCAGCCAGTCCGGCTGGATGTACAAGGTCAATGGCTGGTTCCCCAACTACGGCTGCTCCCGCTATGCGCTGCAGCAGGGGGATGAGATTTGCTGGATGTATACCTGCGTAGGTTTGGGCGAAGATATTGGCGGCGGTTATGCTGCCGGTGGCTAAATAGCAATCAAATTTAGGTATATGAAAAGGGGCTGTCTCTAAGTGAGATAGCCCCTTCTTGGTTTTCGTTATGCAGGGATGGGGCGGCGGAAGATTTCTGCCGCCCCATAGTTAGGTTACTCACTCATGAAGTTTTTCAATTTCTGGATTGCGGACCGTACCGAATCCCGGACGGCCTGATACCGGCATCCTTCCGCTGCTGCAATCTGCTCATAGGTAAGCCCGTGGAAATAGTAGAGCGCCAATCTCCGCTGCTGCGTTTGTGTCAGCTGTGCAATTCCCTTATGTAATTCCTCGTAGAGGAGCACCCGGCCGATTTCTTCCTCCAGAGATTCCTTCGGGAAGGCTGCCCGATGCTCTATCTCGGCTTCGGTCAGGTCAATGTGCTCATAGTGCCGGTCTACCTCGTTCAGAAAGCGCTTGTCCTCCAGTTCAAATTGGTCAAACAGCTCGTAGAGCGCCTGATCTATTTCAAGCCGCAGCGGCCGCTTCTGGCCGTCCGTAAACTCCAGAATGTACTTCGGATGGTCGTTATCGGAACCGGTTGTGTAAATCGTGTAGGGGTTGTCTTTCGCCTTTGCACGGCGTGGATGCGTGCCTTTGTTTTTCGGATGGTTTCCATCCATAGTATTTTCCTCCGTTTCAATATTAATTTTGGGTTTCATATTGAGGGAGGAGGGCCACGGCACCTATTGGCCGCACATTTTCCGCTTGCTATGGGACAAAATGCGGAAAAATCAGAAGATTTTCTGCCTTTGCCGCAGTCTGCATGGAGCGGCACAGGCGGAAGGAATCTCTTGCGCCGGAAGGTGTGAATGAGCACGCCTTTTCTAAACCGGTTGGGGAACCACCTCAGAGTTTCTTCCGCAAAAGCAAAAACCGGCTCTGCCATGCCAAAGGCATAGCAGAGCCGGTTCAAAGCGTAAGTGCAGAAACCGCACCATTCGGGCAGTTTGCGCTACATTCCAATATGGATTTCTATGATGGGTCTTAGGGATAGTTCACGTTCTTCATTTGTATAGGCATTTCCTAAAATCCAGCACGTTGTTTGAAATTGCGCCGGGACGCATGAGTGCGCCCCGGCGCAAAGGTCCTAAATGGGATTACCGGACTTTCTTTTTCTTCTGAGCCAGCAGAAGGATCGCAGCGCCGGAAATCAGCACGGAACCAAACCACAGCACGACCGGCTGATTATCCCCGGTCGCAGGCGTCACGGGGGTCGTCGGGTCGGTGGGCTGGTCGTTTGCCTTGATCGTCACATCGCTCATATCATAGAGCCGGGGCTGGCCGTTGAGGAAGCGATAGTAGGCAGCCAAAGCGTAGTAGCCCTGCTCGGTGGCCATGCCGTCACGGTCGCCGCTGGCGATGTGGCGGAAGCCGCCGCCGTCCACATAGTAGCTGGCCAGCGCATCCAGAATCGTCAGGCCGTTCTTGATGAAGCGGCTGTCCTTGGCCGGGTCGATGCCCAGAGCGGTCAGCGCAACGATGACCTGAGCGCAGGACTCGCTGTTCTCGGTGCCCCAGCTGCCGAAGCCACCGGTAGCCAGCTGCAGCTCAGACAGCACATCCAGCGCCTTGTCCACAGCGGCCTTCACAGCCTCGTTCTCCTTGTAGTAGGGAGCCAGAGACTGAATGGCCATTGCGGTCATGTCAGGATCTGCGTCGTTGCCGCTGAGGTTCCAGCCGCCGCCCGGAAGCTGGGCATCCAGGATCACCTGAATCAGCTTCTCGCGGGTCACATCGCCCATAGTGGGATAGTTGTGGCTATCCAGAGCGATGAGCGCCCAGATGGGGCCGTTGATGCCCTGGGTCTGCACATAATCCATGTTATCCAGACCCTTCAGCAGGTTATGGCCGCCCACATTGGTGACATCCTTGCCGATAGCGGTGAGGGCCAGGATTACCCGGGCGTTGTCGGTAACTTTGGCCGGGTGCAGACGCTCATTGGCGTCAGCCTTGGCCTTCACATACTCCACCACATTGTCATAGTACCCGGCGGGCACGGTGCGGCCGCTGCGGGCCAGGCCGATGACCATCCACTCGCCGCCGATGGAGTTCACCGTGGGGGTGCCCAGGGTACCCATGAAGTCGCCGGTGGTCTTGTAAATTTCATCCAGCTTCTTGCCCATCTCGGTCACCAGCTTGGCGTAGGCAGCCTCGGCTTCCACCAGCACGTTGTAGTTCGTGACCAGAGCCTTCTCGGCGTCGGTCAGCTTGTCATAAGCAGAACGTGCGGCGCTGATGGCACCGGCCTTGCTGAGGTCCACCGTGCCGATGGCGTCGATCATGGCGATGACCTCCTCGGCGGTCTTGGTGCGGTTCTGCTCGGCTTCGTATTCCTTCGGGTAATCATCCGTGTAGTGGAACACGATCACATCGCCCTCGTTGAGGTACTGCTGTGCAACGCCCAGGTTGGGGTGTACGCCGTTGAGGGTGTACATCCAGCCGGAGAGATTGCCGTTGGTAAACTCAGCCAGTTCCGTGCCGTCCTTGGGGGTGATGGCCTGAATGTAGTTGCCGCTTTCGTTCTTGATGTCGAACTTATCGCCAACGACGGCCAGGATCACATCCAGCACGGTGGCGTTGTTGCTGACCGTGACCTTCGTGGTGTCGATCCAGGTTTCCAGGTTGTTGTCAGCCAGCGTGTGCTTGTCGCCGCTGTCGCCGTGGGCGGAGTCGCCCAGCAGAGCGAAGGACACGGTAATATCCTTGCCCGCAGGCAGCAGCACGGTGACGGTGATGGTCACCTTGGCAGCGCCGTAGGCCAGCGTCACGGTCTGCTCACCACGCTGGTTGGTGTCAAAGCCGGTGATCTCAATATCTTTGGTGTCCACAACCGTATCAGCCTTGTTCATCGTCCAATGCGCTGTGCAGACCATTCCACTGAGGTCAAGGGCTTCTCCAATCGTATACGTTGTCTTGTAATCACCGGAAATGTCCAGCTTATAGCAGATAGGCGTTGTTGCATCTTCAACTTCCATCGTCAAGTTGCTGGCATCTTTGCCCAAAGGATCATCTGTACGATTATGATTCTCTTTCGTCACGCCATAAATATCAGGGAGCGACTTCGATGTATCGAAGTATGTCGCACCGCTCGCTGTTTCGTGCGTTTCACAACTGGTATCTACATAATCAACAGCTCCGATTCCTTGTTCAGCCCCGCAGCCCTTCAGGTAAGCGTTTCCAGCAATGTTGTCAAACTTATTCAGGCTGCGATAGTATCCGATGATGCCGCCCACATTCTTTGCGCCGCTGACCTTGCCGGAAAATGTATTTCCGGTAATAGAGTAGCTATTCCACGCTTGATTGACCTTCATGTCGCCGCCGGTAATTCCGCCGACGTTCTCATTGCCATTGATAGAACCGGAAGCCACGCACGCCTCAATGGTTGTCTTAATGCCGTTCGGTGCTGCTGCACCGGTATACATTGTACCTGCAATACCACCGGCAAATTTGCCGCTGGCGATTACCGTGCCGTCAAAGCTGCATTTGCTGACTGTGCACTGTCCCATAGCATTGTCACGGGAACCAATGATGCCACCTACATAATCCACACCTTTGACAGTGGCATGGCTGACACAATTTTCGATGATGCCCTGGAATCGACCGGCAAATGCGCCAATCTCGCTTTGAGTGCCGTCATAACCGACAACGACATCTTTTTCAATGGTACAGTTACGGATGGTCGTAATAAAAGCGGCACTCGCCCCGGCAAAGCCGTTAACATCCATATCTACTTCTGCACCGATTAAGCCAGATTTCAGCGTCTTGGTGCCGGATTTAAGCGTCACATTTTCGATGATGATCGCAAAAGTGTCTTCACTTGTAAAGCCGACACCGTGAAGACCATCTACCAGACCGTAGCCGTTGATCTCTTCACCGTAGATGTTCAGATCCTTGACCGTGGCGTTCTTAACATAAGCCAGCAACGGTTTGCCACCTTTGGGGACAGTCAGGAGTTTACCGTTGCCGAGGATCGTGCCGGAGAAAGCACGGAGGTTATCCTTCTCATCGGGATTCCGAGGATCAAATTTGTTAGTTCCATCTACCGTGCATCCGATGGGAGTCCAGCCGTTCGGCAATGTAATATCGGAAACAAATTTAAAAAATACTCCATCAAAGGAAAGACCGGAATTGACAGAATCCCGTATGTATTCAATATCCGAAACAGTAGCAATCTCATAGGGGCTGTCAGCCGACCCATCACCGTTCATATCGGTTTTCCAAGGATTAACTGTGACCTGCGCACACTCCGTTGTTGCGGTCGGGCTTGTTTTTCCATCAAAGACCTTATATACGACGCAATAATACCATGTCGTGCCGACTGTATTAGTAGGAACTATAAGACTGCTTTTTGTCTCTCCCTGAAGCAACTGCCCGTTACTATTGTCGTTGACCGTATTACTATACCACTGATAGTGGAACTGTACGCCTAAGGCGGCATCTTTCAGCTCTACTTTCAGAGGAGTTGCTTCTTTTCCAAAATCACAGGTAATAATTTTGGGGGCTATGCTAACTTTGGGCGCATCCAAAGCTTCTGCACTTATTTTGATATTGTATCTATAAGATGTCGAATAAGAGAAGCCGTCTACAATGTTGGTAACCTTACAAGTATAAAAAACTGCTCCGGCCACAGCGTCGGTATTCACAAGGCAGGTTGCCTCGGTGCTTACTACAGCTTTTGTAGACAAAAGAGTCCATTCATATACAGTGTCCGCACTTATACTTTCAGCATCAATATACTCGCTTGAATCCAAATAAAAGTCTTTGGTTCCTTGCGCTACTGTAAGTTTGATACCGGCAGCCGAGGGCTTTGTTCCACCTACAAACGTGGGGAAATAATCCTTTTCTATACACTTTACGTTGAGAGTGTATTCTCTCGCTTCGACTCCCTCAACTTTGCTGCTGATACGAATATTGAGGGATTCATCACCACTGAATGTCTTGGTAACCGAAGAGCCTGCTCCATCTATGGCAGTTGTATCCACGTTTTGAATTCCACCGCCAGCCGTGATTTTCACGGAACTATTTGCCACAACAGTCGTGGTGTATGTCCCATCAGCCAGTAACTGCATAGGACGGGTGTTCTTTGCTCCTGCAGTTTCTGTAACAGATAGTTTAGTCACATCGCAAAAAGGAACTACAGTGTACTCAACCGATTCTCCATCGTAGGATAACTCGATAGTTTTTGTCCATTTGAGGTTATTAGCCGATATGTACCGGAAGAAACTATATTGTTCTCGGTAACTTCCATTGATGCTTACTGTTCCAGCATTGGATTCCTTTAGTGTAAGAGTTTCCTTTTCGTTTCCGTCTATATCAAACTCGCTATACGCAACAGAAAATTGTTCAGTACTATCTGATTTAATAGTGAAATCAAGAATAGCGGTCTTAGACATTAACGATACAGGAATATAGATCGTATTTTTACCATTGTCTTTAATGCTTGCTAATTTAACGCTTTGTGAACTGGTTGCAATATAGAATTCAAAGTTGCCTATGCTTTTGTTTTCTGAATCAGTTTCAGAATCATTTTGAACTGGATCTAAGCCGTTGTTTCCATCGGAAACTTCCTCTACGTTGTCAACGCTTTGCTCTGCTGTTTCGACGGAGGGTATCTCCTTGAGCTCAGAGTCCGTTGCGGCAAATGCCTGAGTGGGCAGCACACCTATCATTAGCACAAAAGCCAATGCGCAGGCAATAATCTTGCGCCCATTTCGTTTCTTCATTGGTACCTCCTACGCATTTAGACTTTCTCCTGTGTTCATGGAGATAATCTAATGACTTGTTGATAGAACTCTTTGACCAAACGCAAATAAATGCTATTCAAAATGCGGAGGGGCGGGCTATCCCGCCCCTCCGCATGAGAAATTTTTAGGTCAATTCACATCGTACAGAGTATAAGCGCTGAAGTCAAATACAATTACCATTCCATCAGTCAGGGAATAGTTGGTGCCATACAGGCTGAGGGCCTGAATGCTGTCACCCTGAGTGCAGGCGATGTTCCAACCAAAGCCACGGTAAACATTGTAGGTAGTTCCGGCAATGGTCTCCTGCGTAGTCGGCTGATAGGTGGGCTGCACGGGTGCTACGGTATGGATATAGCCACCATTCGGAGTGTTAATGGTATCCCAGCCGCCAGCGATATCCGTATAGCCATTCAGCATGAGCGCAACAATAATTGCATCCAGTACATTGGGGTTCGGATTTTCTTCGGTGTAGGAATCAGGAGCGCTGTACAGGCTGCGATCCATGAGTGCAGCGATGGTGTCGCTGTCCAAAACCATAGGCGTGAATTCTTCGTCGAACGGCAGCTGAGTCATCCAGTTGGAAGCATCAGGCTCCCCGTCCTTGATGTACGCTTGCTGACGAGGGGCCCCATTGGCAAAGCCTCCTTCGTCAAACAAGCCCTCTGTGATGTACACGGTCACCGTGGCGGGCTCATTCGTGTCCGTGGTGGCAGCTGCGGCCGGGACGACTAGCACAACGACCATCATGACAGCCATGATCAGGGACAAAAGTCTTTTCTTCATGTTGTTTTCCTCCTTAGAGCATTTTTATTATAAACTCGCTGCCGCTTTGGCAACGTGCTTACCGAAATTGCTTGCCGTTCAGAGAGCGGCCTCTGTCGGCTCGGCTTCGCAAGGATCGTCCACCTGCTTGGCCGCCGCCCGTGCGGCGTTGACCCGCTGGCGCTCCAGATTTTTCTTTTCCCGTTCCGCCCGTTTTGCGTCCCGCTCCACCCGGTACAGTTCAATCTGGCGCTTCTTTTCCCGCTGATACCGGCCATTGGACCGGTTATGCGGGTGGCTGTACGCAGGATTCAGGTGCGCCGCCCGCAGAGCGTCCGACCAACTGCCGAACCGCTCGGCAATATAGCTTCCGCCGACGATCTCACAAGGAGCCGGGGACTTATGCCAATGTTCGGCGCAGCGCCGCAGATAACAGGCATATTCCTCCAGAGTATCCTCGGCTTGACGCTCCGCAAAGGCACGGTCCTGCTCGTCCAGAGCCGCCCGTGTCCGCTTTGCGATATGCTGTTCGTGCCAGTTCCTGCCGTCAAAATTCTGAGCGCCTGCGACCTTCCCCATAGGGGCACACCTCCTCCGTGTTCGTAAATGGTAAAAATAATACGCCGATAAACCCATAATGGGTCATCAGCGTACACTCCTGCCATATAGCACCACGGAGAGAGCGCCCGCTGCCTCTGAGTCCTAACTACACAATTCTACTGACTTGCGCCTTGAGGGTTTTCCTCTGCGTTTATGATCTACCTTCTCACGATTTTCTCGCAATGACGGGCTTTCGCCCCAGCGGTTTTCCGCCTCGATCATATCCTTGCGCTTACAGTGCCGACCGCATGGGGCATTGCACCCCTTTCCTTTTAGGCAATCACCTGACCGTTTCCGGCTCGGATGACCGCCGTGCAGCATCATCGGACTCGCATATTTTGTTTTCGAGAATCAACTTGGTCTTTGTTGGGAATGATAGAATAGAAATCCGGGACTTGGGCCTTCGTAAATCTAACCCATTTGCGATACCGAAGTCCACCTAATCGCCTATATTATATCGACACTTCCCGCAAAAGTCAATGACCGTATTGCCGGAATTTAGCAAAATTTCATGCAAATTACAAATGCGTGTGATAGTGATACTCCGTTTCAGCACATTTGTGTTGAATTGTATCGGTCGAAACAGCAGATGCAAGTAAAATACGCCGTCAAAAACATCGTCAAGGAGGGGCCTATATGCCAAAACGTGGAGAAAATATTTACAAGCGCAAGGATGGGCGCTGGGAGGGACGGTATATCCGGGGCCACTCGCCCTCCGGCCGGGCCGAGTACGGCTATGTTTATGCCGGAAGCTATCGGGAGTGCCGCACAAAACGGCAGAAATACCTGGATGCTTGTCAAAAAGCGCCGATGAAAGCTTCCTCACTCACGCTGGATCAAGCTGCGGAGCGGTTTCTTGCGGACAAGCAGGATAAGTTGAAGCAGTCCACGCTTGCCCGGTATGCCTACATGCTGGAACACTATATTTTGCCCGCTTTTGGGGCCATTCTTATCTGCCAACTGACGGCGAATCAGATTTCTGATTTTCTTCTCCGCCTGCAAAAAGGCGGTCTTTCCGGAAAAAGCGCCAGAGACGTGGGTGTACTTTTGAAGTCCATCCTGAGATATAGCGCCAAAAAGCTGGACTGCACCAGTCCGGGGTTGGCCGTGGAGCTGCCTGCATATCGACGAAAGCAGATCGACATCTTCTATCCGGATGAAATTCAGCGTTTGGCGCAGAAGATCATGGACAAGCCGACGACCGCCGGTATCGGCATTTTGCTGACGCTGAATACAGGATTACGTCTTGGGGAACTGTGCGCCTTACAATATAAAGATATTGACCTGCGAAATGGTGTGCTCCATGTCAGCAAAACCGTACAGCGTATTCGCAGCGGGGACCGTACTTGCTTGATGGTGCTGCCACCCAAAAGTGACAGCGCTCGGCGCACGATCCCCCTGCCAGGGGACATGGCGGCCCTCTTAAAAAAGATCATCCAGTCCCATCCTAACGGAGAAAACTATCTCCTGACCGGGAAAAGTGCGCCGATGGAGCCACGGACGATGCAGTATCAATATCGGGTCTGGCTGAAAGCCGCAGGTGTCCCATACCGAAATTTTCATGTGCTGCGGCACACATACGCCTCCCGCTGCGTGGAGCGTGGGGTAGATGTCAAGAGCCTGAGTGAGATGCTGGGCCATGCGGATGTCCGCACCACGCTTCAAGTCTATGTCCACTCGTCGCTTGAACACAAAATGCGGGTGATCCAGAGCATTTGCTTCCTTGTACCGGCGCTTGCCACAGAAGTTGCGCCGTCACCGTCTCCGTCAGTTTTTCCGGAAACGCCCCAATACCAACAGCTTTTGGCGGCTCTATCGCAAATGGGTTAGATTTACGAAATGTCCGTATCATTTCCGTCCCCAATAATTGATGTCAAGTCCATTATAGCGTTTGATGCGTTATCGTCAATTCGTTTGCTGCGTTGCTTTTGATAAAAATGGTGTCACCCAGTGGGGTGACACCATTTTCTTTTTTACGGTTACGGGCGCAGAACACCGTAGCCCATAATTTCATACTGTCCCACAGAATAGCGGTTCACCCGACAGAGATTTCCGGAATTACCCTCGACGGTGTAGATGATTCCGTTCTCCACCTTCTGGACGATACCCACATGGTCCGTCTCTCCGTCTTGGGGGCCGGAGCCGCCCTTGTTGTCCCAATCGAAGAAGATGATCATGCCGGGAGCAGGCTCGGCAGAGCCGTCCAGCCATTGCTCACGCTCCTGAAACCATTGCACACCATTTCCGCAACCGGCAAATTTCGGGCAGACACCCATATCGATATAGCCGCACTGGTCGGCGCACCAGCTGACAAAGCAGGCGCACCATTCCACACGGCGTCCAAAACCGTACCACGACCAGTACGGTTCCCCGCCTATATTTCCGACCTGCGAAAGCGCCACCGTGACGATGGCATCGTCCCCGGAATAGATGCCGTAGAGAACGGATGACCACAACTTACGGTTTTCTTCGGCAAGCAGTTCGGAAAGCTGCTGCCGCTGGTCGGCGTTGAAGCTGAAACGGTCTGCCATTTCCTCGGCACTCTTGTGGCTGACCGTGATATAGAGATGGGTGCGTGTGACCGTCGTAGTGGTTTCCACGATGTTCCCGTGACCGTCGTCGGTTTCGGTGATGACCTCCTCCGTTTTGCTCTCCGTGCGGGAAGATATTTCGTTCATCTGCCAGAAAATATCCTTGAGGATGGCTTTCTTGGCATCGTCCACCGTGGCGACCTCCTGCGGATCGTCGGGGTCGGTGGTGGTTTTCACGGCATACACCGCCAGCACCTCCGGCCACACCGCACGGGAGCCGGACATTTCCAGTTCGTCATAGGTGCTGCCTGCCTTTGTGACGTCAATCTGTGACTGATAATCGGCGTTGATCTCCTGCACTGCCTGCCGCATGGTCTGTCCCGTGCCGCTGTCCTCTCCGGAGAAGAAGATGCCGAAGCAGGAACTGGCAATCAGTCCAACCACGCAGAGAACGAGGATAATTGCCACCGCTGCCCATCCGCCCGCAGCGATAGCGGCAATGACAGCCTTTGTCCCGGCGATAGCCGCTTTTGCGGCAGAGAGTGTCGCCCGGGCAGTGTTCCGAACCGTCTGGGCAGCGGCCCTTGCCGCAGCCTTGAACGTCCGAACCGCCTTTGGCGTCGTCTTTGCGGCAGCTTTGACCGTCTGCGCCGCTCCGGAACCGACAGGTGGCTTTACGACGATGCGGCCGGTCCGCTGTATGGGGCGAGCACCTGTCCGCACTGTTTTTGCGGGCTTGGGCGCATGGGGAGCCTGCACCGCTTTCTTCGGCTTGTTTTCCCTCAGTACGTCCCTGCATTTTTGCATTTGCGCCCTTGCCTTGTCCGCATTTCGCCGTGCATCAGAAAAACCACGGCGGCCCCGCTTCCGGAATTGGACGCCCAACTCGGAGCCTGTCCCTTGCGCCGTGCGCTCCAGCTGCTGAGCGCCGTACTCCTGCGAAGAAGTCTCTGCAGGAGTGGCGCTGCGCTCGGCAGCATCCTTTGTGCGGACGGCGGCAGACTTCAGGCGCTCGGCGGCGACCGCCGCACGGTCAATGGTCTTAACAGTTCCCTTGACGGCCTTCCTTGTTTTCAGGTCTGCCATTGCGCCCCCTTACCGAATCGGTTCAGCGGGAACGGGGAAATCCTCCCCGCACTTTTGCTCCGCTTGCAGGTCCCGCAGCGCTTCTTTGACGGATTGGCGGGAATCCGGCATTTCCCGCTCAGCGGTCAGCCGATCCACCAACTGTGCCGTCCGGGCGGCCATGCTTGAAAGACTGTCCCTCATCCGCCCCATAACGGTCTGCGCCTTGCCAAGCAGCCCTCGACTTTGCTCATACTCAGCATTTTCCAATTCCGGCCTTCCGAGCAGCGTGCGGCCCGCCCGCTGTATATGGGTTCCGGCCTCCTGCAATTCCGCTTGAATGTCGCCCAGCCGCTCGGCTGCCTTTTTGGCGTTTGCCGCCTGCCGCTCCAACATATCTTGCAGCAAGGCCAGCGTGCTGGGAATCTTCATGGAAAAGACCGTACGGCGCAGGGCCACCTTGCCATTTGCCTTAAAAGTGTCTACGGCATTTCTCGCCATACAAAGGAAGTTATGCTTGACCGTCCTAATGGCTGTTACTGCCTGCCAAAGCTGTTTTTCTGCACCGGAAATCAGTTTCTCGCACCGAACCTTCAGGGAGCTATCCCGAATGGTGCTAATTTCCCGGTGCATCTGCATCAGTTCCTCATTCATGGCGGATAACTGACCTTCCATCTCGTCAATATAGGCGGCAAGGCATTTTACCTCGTCCTGCTCTTTGTGAAGGCCGTTCTGTTCCAATACCGAAAGCAGTTCTGTGATTTCCGGGTGCTGCATCAGTTTCAACTCGCTCATTTCGTCTTACCTCCCACAATAATGCTCTCGTCCGGTTTGGTGGTCATCAGGCGGTACAGCTCTGTGTCCTTCGGAAACTGATTCTTGAAGGGCACCAGTGCGCCGCCGTAGCGCAGCAGGCCGCAGCCTGCCAGTGCGTTGGTGATATAGCTGGTCTGCTCCGGGGAGATGTTCAGAAGCGCCGCCAGCTTCTCCCGGTCACTGGGTGCCTGATTCAGCAGAATCAGCATTTCGGAGTTGGAGAGCATGGTGCTGGCCTGCACGCTGTCCAGCAGATACTCCACATTCTGCGTAATGGCAGTGGGGTAGGCCCCACGTTTGCGGAAGCGCCGCCATGCGGAGTCAAAGAAATCCGCACTGTACGGATTCTGAAAGACCACATGGAACTCATCTATAAAAAGGTGTGTCCGCTTGCCCTTGCGCCAGTTCTCCGTCACACGGTTCAGCATGGCATCCGTGATGATCAGCAGCCCCATTGTTTTCAGCTGCCGCCCCAGGTCCATAATGTCATAGATAACGATGCGGTTTTGCGTGTCCACGTTCGTCTCATGGGCAAAGGCGTCCAGACTGCCGGTAGTGAACAGCTCCAGCGCCAACGCCAGATCACGGGCTTCCTCCTCCGGCTGCTCCAGCAGCTTCTCCCGCAGAACACACAGCGTCGGGACCGGGCCGCCCCGCTTATAGGCCGCATACACGGCGTCCACGCAACGGTCAATGATGCTCTTTTGCAGAGGGCCGATGCCGCCCCGGTCCAGCTGCTCAAAGAGGGACAGAATAAACTCGGATTTGTCCACCACGGGATTGCCGCCGTCGCCGTAGCCCTCCACCATATCCATAGCGTTGATATGGTCGGGGCTTCCCGCCGCAATGCGGATGACCTCGCCGCCAAGCGCTTGCCCCAGCGCATAATACTCCCGCTCCGGGTCGCAGACGAGAATATCGTCCTGCGTGGCCAGCGCAAGGAACGTGATCAGTTCCTTTGCCGAAAAGGATTTGCCGCTGCCGGGGACGCCGGTAATAATGGTGGATTGGTTCAGCAGATTGGCCCGGTTGCACAGCAGCAGATTTCCGGAGATGGCATTCTCTCCGTAATAGATGCCGCCCGGCTCCATGATCTCCTGCACCCGGAAGGGCATCAGCGCCGCCAGAGATTCCGAGGTGAAGGTACGCAGAATATCCAGCTTCTGCACACCGATGGGCAGCGCCGTATTCAGTCCGTCCATCTGCTGGAAGCGCAGCGTTGCCATCTGGCACATTCGCCCGGTGGCGGCGTTCATAATATAATCGGTGTCGGCATCCAACTGCTCTTTGCTGTCCGCCGTATGCACCAGCGTCAGCATCCCCAGCATCATCCGCTGGTCACGGATGGTCAGGTCATCCAGAAATTCCTTCATCTCCGCTCTCTGCTTCTCCATATCATAGGGAACCGTTCCGGAGAAATTGTTGTTGGCTTGCTGCTTCCGCAGGAAATCCACAATGTTCCGCTCCACGCCCAGCAGACGGCTCTCACTGTCCCGGATGGCCTTGTCCATAGGAATGGGCACCACATCAATGGAGAGGATCATGGGCCGGTCGATGCCGGAAAGCTCCGAGAGAATATCGTCCCGCAGATAGGCGGCGTAGTCCTTCAAAAATAGCACCCGGCCATAGCGGTCGCCCATACGGAAATGGTCCCGGTCAAATTCAAAGCTGTCCGGGCAGATATAGTCCTGAAAGCTGTGGCCCAGCTTCATGGACAGCGCCGGGTCAAAGTGGAAGTCCGCCTCCTCACCGCGGCGATAAAAGCCGTGCAGGACACGCAGGCGGTCCATCATGTCCAGTTCTGTGCAGCGGGAGCCAAGACGGGATAGTGCCAGTGTAAACTCCGCTCCGGCACGGACAAAATAGTTCTCTGCGTCTTTATAGCTTTTGCGAGTGATTGTCACGGTGATATACAGATCCCGGATCATCCCGCTGGCATGAGACGCTTTTTCCAGCAGCATGGCGTTGTATTCCCTGCGGTAGTGGTCGTGTCCGTCGTTTGCGTAGGGAATCATGATGTAGTCCTCGAAATCACGGCGGTTGAGCTTCCGGGTGACAACGCTGAATTTTGTGGACGCATTGCTGTCGCAGAGATTCAGAAGGCCGCTGTACCCCAGCAGCATGGATTTCTGATCCTCCTCACCGGCCAGCGCATAATTGATGTCGGAAAACTGCCATGTGCGGCTGTACCGGTTCGGCCCCACGAGGAAGATACCGCTTTTCCAGACCGTGCGGATGGGGATCACCTCCTGCACGCTGCGGGGAATACGGAACTGCTCCGGGTCCCTGCGAAGCAGCTCTTTCAACTTTTTCAGCATTTCTTGCTGCACCTCCTTTTTGCTCCATGTGCTGTTGTAAACTTCGGGACAAATGCGCCGAAGCTTACAGCGGAGCGCTTCTTTTCCTGCTTCCGCTGTTCCCGCATAGCTTCCCAATACAAATTGGTCGGTCGGAAGGTCAGCCGCTTAGGGACGAGAAATTCCGACCGCAGCCATACAGCAAAGAACTTTTCCGCTGTCATGCCGTGGTATTTCACAAAGCCCATAGCGGCAAAGGGCGCTGCGCCGAGGATGCACAGCCAGCTGACCGTTTCCGTCCCCAGCGCATCCCGCAGACCCAAATAGATGCCCACGGCCACGCCGCAGGCCAGCAGTGAAAAAATGAGCTGCCGCAGCGACAGCCCGAAGAAGATGTTCTCCTTGTAGTCCCGTATCTCCCGGTTGATTTTGATCTCCATAGCCGTTATCCTCTCTCCGGTGCATTTTTCGCCGGTCGCTTGGGCTGAATGGCCGTGGGACTTTCGCCGCTCTCCGGGCGCAGGAAGTCCATCCGTGCGGCGGCGTGAATGGCATTGTCGTTGAGCTGGCGCTGCCATGCGCCTACGGACGGTGCCCACTTGAATCCGTTGCATTTCAGCTTGCTGCGCTGCTCCTCCGAGGGCTTTTCGTCAAAATACAGCCGCAGACGGTTGTCCTCCTTGTCTGCTTCGGCACGGCCGCCCGGAAAGTCCCAGCCCACATATTCGGTGCTTTGCGTCCGGGATACCTCCTCAATGCGCTGCCGGAGCCGCCGCATCTCCGCTGTGTTGCCGCTGAGGACGTAGGATGGATACGGCTGCTTTTCCCACGAATATCCCTCCTGCACACGCCTGTCCAACTTGGCAGCATCCTCATCCGAAAGGCCGGGACAGCCCAGCGCCGTGGCGTGCTTGCGGAAATAGGCGTTGATCTCCTTCATGCGGGCGTGCATTGCGGTCAGCTTGTCGAGCTTGGCCTGCAGCTTCTCCACTGCCTGGGGATCGTCACTGCGAATCACATGGTTCTGCATCATTGCATTTTCTCCTTTTTAAATTCAAATTAAAGTCCCATCATCTCTCGCACCACACGGTCTGCCATTTTCACCGTCCCGACCAGCACCAGAAGATTGAAAATCAGCTCTCCTACATACGTCCACACCTGTGTGACTGCCGCCGCATTGGGATCAACGGCGGGCGGGCTGGATGCAAACAGCGAGAAGATGATGCAGGCCAGCACGATAATGGCTCCCTCCAGACACACGGCGGCATAGGATTTCAAAAAGCTCCTGCCGATTTGCTGACTCGGTTCCCCCGCAAAGGTCGAAAGGGGGATCGGGGCGATGGCCGTGTAGATATACAGACGGAAAAAGCGGCCATATACCGTGAGGACCATGACAAAAGACAAGATCGTGATAAAAAGACCACCGATCAGCGCCACCGCCCAGAGGGGGATGCTCTCCCAAAAGCCGCAGCTTTCAATGGCGGTCACGATTTCGGCGGGAAGCACCGTCTCCTGCGCTGCACCCATCCCGGCTGCCGACATGATGGAGGAAATAACGCCCTGCACAATGGTGAACAGGGCCATCATCAGTTCCAGTCCGTAGGTCACGGCGGCTTTGGCCAGTGCAAAGCGGATAAAGAGTTTTACCGCCGCCTCTGGACGCTTGATCTCTGCGAAGGAGCCGCAGGTTTTTACGACACCCACCACAAAAAACAGCACCAGCAGCGCAAGGCCGATGGCCTGCATCGTGTCGTGGATAAGCAGGACCACGTTCCAGATGGTGCCGCCCTTGAATTGTTCCGGCGATTGCGTGATGAGCTGCCAGATCTCCGCCAGCTTTTCGTTCCAAGTCGCAAGGGCGTTCTCCAGATTCTGAACGACCCAGTTGTCACTCATATTGCGTTCTCCTTTCCCGGCAGCAAGGGACAGGCTTTGCGCCTGCCTCTTGCTGCCATCTTTATCGGGTGCGGTCTGCCGGGGACTTGCGAACGATCCCGTACACATCGTCCACAAAGAACTTCCCGACAAACGGATTGAAAATCGCATGGCATCTCACGCCGTTGTATTCCGCCAGATAGTCGTTGTCGCCCAGGCGCTTGATGATCCGTGCTTCCCCCAGAACGTGCTTTTCGCCCTGTTTCAGAGAATGGATATAACACTCACACTTTCCCATGATGTACCTCCTTTCCCTCAGCCTGTGATAAGCGCCAGAATCTCTTTGGCGAAGGTCACGATCACACCACCGGCCAGCGTGAGAAAGCCGTTGCTGCGCTGGGACGGGTCGTGACTTTGAAAAGACAGGCCGATTTGGACGATGCCCCAGCCGAGAAGGATCAGCCCCACCGCACGGATCACGCCGAAAATAAAGTCGGACAGGTTATTGATAACCGTCAGCGGGTCACCTGCAGCAGAAGCCGTCACAGGCATACAGCACACGCAGAGAACAGCGGCGGAATAGACCGCCAGAAATACCCGGCTCTTTCTTCCCATCGGCAGGGGCCGGGTTTGCAGACGTTTTCTTTTATCAGGATGCTTCATCATAATTTTCCTCCATAAAAATCGCTTCCAGTTCTTCACTGGAGAGCAGTTCAAACTTTTGTTCAGATAGATCGGCCGTAGGAATTTCCTCGTCTGGTCCCCACTGCCAGTCATCCACAAGGATGGATGCCACGGCCTGCTCCGTTCCGCCGTGGACATAGGGCAGGCCGCCGCCATCCGGTGTGCGGGACACCAGCGGGTGGGTCAGGATGTCAAATTTATCGTCGCAGACCGGTAATTCCCCACGGATGAACAGCAGCGCCTTGCGGTTATCCAGCATCCGCACCTCGTCCGGTGTCATCAGCTCCCGGCCCGTGATCTGATAATTTGTGCTGTAATTTCCGTTGCGCCCGGACGATTTCCCGTAGGTGTTGGTGTCGATCGTGGCTTTGCCCAGCAGCTCCGAGATATACTTGTGCGACCCCTGTTCGTTGCCGCCGAGATACAGCAGTTCGTCGCAATTTCCCAGCACGCTCTCCCATTGCTTTTCAAACAGTGCCTTTAGCTGGGCTATATTCTGCAGGATGATGGACACAAACACATTGCGGGAACGCATGGTGGACAGCTTGATCTCAAAGTCGTTTGGCAGACTGATGTTGGCAAACTCGTCCATCAGGAAATGGACCGGGACCGGCAGGCTGCCGCCGTGCTTATGGTCGGCGCTGTCAAACAGCTGCTGGAATAGCTGCTGATACAGAATCGATACCAAAAAGTTGAAGCTGGTGTCGCTGTCGGGGATCAGCGCAAACAGCGCCACCCGTTTTTCACCCATGTCCTGCAAATGCAGTTCATCCGTGGCCGTCAGGGCAATCAGGGAATCCAGATTGAACTTCTCCATGTGGGACGCCAGCGTGATTTGAATACTTTTCAGCGTTTTGGCGCTGCCGGAACGGTACTGCTTGTAATACTTCACGGCGATATGCTCAGGGTCCCGCATTTCCAGCCGTTCAAAGAGCACATCCAGCGGGGAGAGATAGCTGTCGTCATCCTCCCGGACCTCTCCGGCCCGAAGCATCTCCATGACCATCGGAAAATTCTGTTCCTCCGGTGGGGCCTCGTGATAGAGATAATAGACCAGCGCCGACAGAAGAATGGATGCGGTGGAATCCCAGAAGGGGTCCTGCGTCTGTGCGCCCTTGGGCGTTGTCGCCTTAAAGAGATTCGTCACCAGCATCTGAACCTCGTTGTCATTGGTCAGATAGACGAAGGGGTTATAGCAGTGGCTTTTCTCCATGTGCAGCAGATCCAGCACCCGGACATCATAGCCCGATTCCCGCAGCAGTCCTCCGGAATCCCGCAGCAGTTCACCCTTGGGGTCAAGACAGACAAAGGACGGCCCCTTCGGAGACAGGCACGCCTCATACAGGCAGGGCTTTGCATAGCAGCGGGTCTTGCCTGCGCCGCTGCCGCCGACCACGACCGTGTTCAGGTTGCGCCGGTGCTTCCGGCCGTCCAGCCCCATGCGGATGTGCTGGGTGAACACCTTGTTTGGCTCCGGTGGCTTGGCGCAGTATTTCCGGTTCAGCCGCTCTGGACTGCCCCATTTGGCGGAGCCGTGTTCTACGCCCCGCCGGTAGTTGCGCCGGGTGGACAGCAGCGCTCCCACCAGCAGGCCATAGGCGGCGGCAAAAAAGAGGACAGCTTTTCCGCTGTCCTCGCACCAGATAATATGAAGCGGATGCTGCATCGCCGCTGGGAACTGCCGGATGATCTCAAAAAGTCCGCCGGATGCGGCCGGGGCCACCAGCAGCCCCAGCCACACCGCAGGAAGCAGACCCAGCGCATACCACACGCTCTTGGCTCTACCGTTCATCCCTGCATTTGCCCTTCCGGGACTTGCTCGGCGCATCAATGGTCTTGACAAGCACCTCGTCCACAATATCCGTGGGGCGCTGCTCGTGGATCAGGTCATTCCGAAGTTCATTGAGCGCATGAATGACCACTCCATGCTGGTACGGATCGAGGGTCAGCACTCGCTTGCTCGGTTTCTCCATCGCTTATCGCTCCTTTCTGCCGTTTTTCTGTGCGGCGGCACGGCTCTGCTCCAGCGCCCGCTCCATTCTGCCGGTCATGGTCTGGAGCGTATCCCGGATGTCAGTCAGTTCACTGCGAATGGTCTGCGAATCAGCACCTCGCAGCGATTCCGGCAGGCGGCTGAAATCGTACCCACGGGCATCCACCCCATATTTGCGGCAGAGCATATAGGAGACGCAATAGCCCCGGAACGCATCCGCCTGCGGGTCAGCGTGCTCCGTCTGGTCCAGCTCCGCACGGGCCATTGCCAGCGACACGCAGCGAAACAGGTCCTGTCCATCCATACCACGCTGGACAATGACGGTTCTGCGGTCGTAGTCATAGGCCGCACCGTTTGGGACATTCTCCGCCATTTCAATGGGCACCGGGCGCTTGGAAATCAAAGCCGAAAGCAGCAGGCGGTCATCATAATGGATCTGCGGCTGGCGTTTGGCATCCGTCTGTGCAATGTCAAAAACCTTTTTCACATGATAATAATATCCCGTGCGGCCGTCCTCGGTCACATAACTGTCCCCGGCCTCCAAAATGGAAATGCCCGTCTCATGCCTGCGGACATATACGCCCTGTTTCTTCCAGCCGTCAAAGTCCCGTAGACGGGTGGCCTTGTCATTCTGTGCGTAGATCAGCAGGGCATTGGTAGGCGAGTAGCGGTCAAAGCGTGCCTGCACATCCAGAAAGCCCCGGAAGGCGTCTCCGTCCTGCATGATCTCATGCGCCATTTCATCCGCCAGCGCATACAGATCGTCCCGCTCGGCCTTTTTCTTGGCGGCGTATTCCTCCTTTGTCAACTGCGGCGGGGCGCTGGGCGGCTCCGGGGCAGCGGGGGTGGTGAACAGATCGTCAAAATTTGCCATCATTATCGCTCCTTACTTTTTCTGCTCCGCTTCTTCTGCGGAGGCTGCTTATGCCGGATGGGCTGCTGCGTCCTTTTCTCCTGCTCCGGCTCGTTCCGCTGGGTGGGAATACTGCCGCCCTCCTGTCCACGCCGGATCTCCCGCAGCTCCTCCCGGACAGAAAGGCGGTCCTCCTTAGATACCCCTTCTGAGTTCTCTCTGGTTTTGGAAGAAGGCTCGGACGGACGGGAGCGCTCCGTGCGAGCCACCGTAGGGTTTTCACGAAGCGTCTCCTGCCGGTCGGCGGGACCCGAAAGCATCTCATCCAGCAGCCGGTCATCCTCGCTTTGCTGGGGATGCGTCTGCTCCGGAACCGGTTGGCCAGAACCGTCTTTCTCCTTGCCGGACAAGTTCTCCCGGATGGCCTCCGGGTCGGATACCGTGGCGATTTTGATATTCTCCACGATTCGGTTGATTTTGGCGGCATCCTCGGCACGCACCATGATCTCGCTGATGCCCTGCGGATTGTCCTTTGCCTCCCGCAGCACACAGTAGACCACGCCGTAGCGCTTGGCGTCGGCCACAAAACGGGCCATGTCCTGATTCTTGACGGTAAAGATGGTCAATTCCTTGCCGCTGCGGAGCATGGCGGTCAGGCGCTGCCGCCCCTTGACCTTGTTCTTGTCCCGGTTTTTCAGGGCGGCAATCAGCAGCGCCGATACCTCCTTGGCCGCACTGCCTGTGATCTTGGCTGCCACCTCCACGCCCTCCAGACTGAGCCGGACGACCTGTTCGGCGGCGTCACCGGATGTGTTCATGTTGCTGTTCCTCCTTCTGTTGATTTTTCTCGTCCTCCCGGACGGCTTTCAGTTTCTCCGCCATCACGTCGGAGCGCTCTGCAATGTCGTCGCACAGGTGCACCTCCCGGCGCAGCGCTTTGAGCCGTTCAGACAACTCCCTGATCTGCGCCCTGTGTGCATCGGCCTGTTCCGGGCTATCCCGGACGGGCTTGGTACGCAGCGCCTTCTGCAGCGCCCGACGCTGGGCGGAAAGGGTCGTGATCTGCACCTCCTGTTCCTTTTGATATAAAGCAAGCTGCTCGGCGGTATCAATGTGATGCCGTGCGAGCAGCCGTACTTCCTGTGAGATATTATTCAGTTTTATCAGATCCTCCCGGAGAAGAAAATGGAGCCGTGCCCGGTTCTGCGGGCGGCGCTTTGGAAATACACCGAGTTTATAGCAGTAATACAGATACAGCGCCCGGAAGCCGGTTATCTTGCGCATCTTCTGCCACTTGCCCATAGAATAGACCTTCTTCCGCTCTTTCGGAGCCTCTGGATGGGGAACCTGCGGCAGGGGCTGGGACAAAATACGCCGCCGTATCCCATCTTCGGTGTATGTCGCCCCGAAGTTCCGGGCAAGGCGCACAAAGCGCTCCTTTCCGGGCGGTCGCACGGAGATGTCCTTGCCGAACTTCACCGCATAGCCCTTCTGGCGCAGCAGGTAATAAAACTGCTTTTCGCTGACGCTTTCCCGGATCAGCTCGTCGATTTCGCTGCGGATCAGGCCACGCCATGTGGGGCGCTGCTCCTGCTCGGCCCGCCATTCCCCGTAGTGTTTCGACTTTCCCAGCTGGGGCTTCTCCACCACGGACAGGCTGTATTCCCGGCAAAGTTCGTCGGAGACTGTCCGCATTTCGTAGTAGTCTTTCCCGGTACGGTGGTAGCGGATGCCATCCACAAAGGATACGGTGTTCACCACAAAATGACTATGCAGATGGTTCTCCTTATCCAAATGGGTGGCAACCAGCACCTGATATTTCTCGCCCCACAGCTTCCGGGCCAGCTTCACGCCGATCTCATGGGCCAGTTCCGGCGTAGCCTCACCGGGGGCAAAGGACTGATACCCATGATAGGCAACGACGCCGTCCTCCTTGCCGAAGCGCTTCTTGACCGCCAGCATCTCATCCCGTGCCGTTGCGGGCAGGCAGTTGATGCCGCTGACCAGCTGGCGCAGTATGGGGACACTTTCGCTGTCCAGCGCCGCCGTCGTTTTATCCGAGCGAGCGGCGTAGTCAATGACATCCGATAAATTCTGCGTCTGCACATCGGTCATATCCTTTTGCCGGTAGAACTGCGGGTTTTCCGTCTTTTCCGGGTTCTCGATATAGAGCACCACTTTGCCGAGCCATCCCTTCACGGCCCAAATGGAAGTTGTTGCCATAGCGCTACTCCCGTTTTGCCGGAAGGATGACTGCCGCCGTGACCTCCCGGATAAAGGCTTCCCACTGCTTGCTGCCCTCATCGTACCGTTTGACATCTATGACATTCAGCACATGGGCCTTCTGTGCGATCTGGTTGAGAAGGTTGCCCACGTAATGCAGCTCCCGCATGAAGGCAAAGTATTCCGGCGGCGGGGCCTCACGGGGCACCACTCCGGCAATCAGGTGCCGCAGGTAGGCTTCACGGGACAGGCGGCATTTCTCCACCTGACGGTTCAGGTGCTCCGCCTCCTTCTCATTCAGCCGCACCTTGATCTCTATCTCTCGCTTGGTCATTACCGTTCCTCCAAAGGTCAAAATTGCCGCATCTGGCAGCGAGGGGTTACAGGGGATGCCCCTGTCAAGCTGCCTTTTGTCCCCAAAAGGCGTTGCTTGCTGGTATAGTACATTCCTGCACGCCCTGCGGGCGTGCGTCCGGGGGTACCTGCTGATAAGAACATCCGTTATGGAAAATCAAGCGTGAATCCCGGCACACAATATACCGCAAGCCCCCTCTGTTTTTCATTTAAGGTTATACCGTGAAGTATTATAATTTCGGGTATAATTTTGAGTGTTACTTTATCGTCCTCGCTCCCTGCCTCGCTCCGGAAGGGTCATCACCCGGTCGTAGTCCTCCCGGAGCATATAGCAGCGCTCTACGCTCCACCCACGTTCTCCGCCGTATTCCGCAGCCATATACTGCTCCAGTCGGACGCAGGGGTCCGTCCCGTCCAGACAGCGGGCGTAAATGGAATAACCGCCCATGTTGGGCTGAAATGCCTTGTTATCGCTGGATACCGCATAGGTGCGGGAGCGCTCGCTGTATGCTGTAGAAAAGCTGTCTGCACGGAAGGTGATATACCCGCTCACATGGATGCCGCCTCGCTCTGCTTTGCGAAACAGCTCCCGCAGCTTTCCGTAGGACAATTCGACTTGCTGCTCCGGATACTGTGCTGAAAAAGAGACGCCATCAGAATCCGCCGATACAAGAGCGTATTCGCCATTTTTATACTGGCAGCGCACAGCTGCTTCCGCCTCCTCCCGGCTCTCGGCATCTACCGTAACTGCCCGCTTCCATGTCTCCGTAATAAGAACCTTATATTCGCTCATCGTGCCATACTCCTCTCTGGTTTTGATACTGTTCTGGTGATTGGCAGCCCCTTCCGCAGGCAGAGCCAATCATTATAATCCTTGCCCTGGCAAGGAAAGCCGTCCAGCACAACATACCTGCCTGCCAGCTGCTGCCGGATCGCATCGGCGGCGCTGCGGCCCGCAAGGTCGTTGTCGAGACACAGGTAAATGGTTTGGATTTCCCGGTGGTCCCGAAGATACTGAGACAGAGCCAGCGGCAGATGCCGCTCCGTCAAGTTCTTCTTGGGCTGGTACACACCGGCCAGAGACAACAGGTGCTGTGCCCTCCACGGCAATCTGTCCTCCTGCGCCATCGTCGCAAAGGAAAGCAGGTCGATGGCCGATTCAAACAGATACAGCACTGGCGACGGCTCCTCGGCAGGGATGGAAAAGGAAAATCGCTTATCGCTGCCCGTCGCTTCCCCTTTGAAGTCTGTTCCGATTCCCCGCAGGCAGGCATAGCGGGGCTGACCGTCTTTATCCTTGCCGACAAATACGGCATTGTGGTAGGGATAGCTCTCATAGAGCCGACCGGTTCGGATGCAGAAATCAATCAGTTCATAGTCGATTCCTCGGCTGTGCAAATACTCGACGGCATGGGCGGCGCAGCGGCTGACCTGCGGCAAAAGCAGTGTCTTTGTCTGCTCCGGCTGCTGGCGGGTACAAGAAATGGGCGGCTGCCCAGCCGCCCGTCCCACGATCCGCTCCACCGCCTCGGTAAAGGGAATCTCTTTCACTTTGATCAGATAATCCAGTGCCGTCCTGCCGCCAATCCCACGGGAAAACCAGCTCCTGCGGCTCATAGGTCTGGAGATAGGTCAGTAGGTCCATTTCCTTCGCCCGGTCGATCATCTCTCTTGTCACATAGCCCATCGTTTCATCATCTCCTTGATATAAAAATAAGCCGGACGGTTTTCACATGAATGAAAGCCGTCCGGCTATGTAACGTTTTGCACCCCATTTTTCTGACCCACCAATCCTTCGTGGAAGATTGATGGGGAAACCTTCATTGCGAAATGGCGATAAATTTCTGCGTCTCTCCATCGAGACAACTTTTTCAAGGGACTTTTGCTCAGGATTGTCAACTTTTTCAAGGGACTTTTCTCGGCAAGCTGCAACTTTTTCAAACGACTTTTACGACAAGGTGCAACTTTTTGGCACAACGGTGTAGTTTGGATATGCTTTTCAGATGTCCCCATTATGATAAATTAATTTATGATAATCTCATTTATATTATAAGCGGGGGACGCAGAGCAGTCGAGCCATTATCGGATATTTTCCCTATCAATTTTCCTGCGGCTAAATTATATCTATTGCCGCTTGAAGCAATTTTATCGCCCGAATTTGCGTTATTTCTGCGAAATCGAGATATAAATATTGACGCAGGCGATTTTAACTGCTATAATATGGGCGAAGAATGGAGAGACTATACTGTGAATGGAGGTATCCGCTTATGCTTATTCAATTTTCGATTGAAAACCATCGCTCAATCAAAGATAGTGCAGTCATCAGCTTTGCAGCATCAAAGGATAAGTCCCTGGAGTCTTATCTGCTGCACCCAGATGAAAAAAGGGCGCTTTTACCTGCTATTGCTATTTACGGAGCGAACGCTGCCGGTAAAAGTAATGTGCTGCACGCACTGATGACGATGAAGGATATGGTTGTCGGAGAAGCAGCCAAAATATCCAAGGGACAAAAATTGCCGTGGGAACCGTTTGGAGGCACCACAACGCCTACATCTTTTGAGATCGTATTCATCTATCATGGCATTCGTTACGCTTACGGCTATTCTTTCGATGCTAAGAAGATCTATACGGAGTATTTGTACCACTGGCCCAATGGGCGTGAGGCGCTGATTTTTTCAAGAGAAAACGGCGTATATGAATTCCGAGAGAATATCAATGAGCAAATCACACTCAGCAACCGCACGCCGGATAATAAGCTGTATCTGGTTTCCTCAAACGACTGGAATCTGCCGCAAACGGAAAACGCCTACAAGTGGTTCTTGGAAAAGCTGACATTCTTGATGGAGGAAGCACCTGCCGCTTCGGAAACAGTCGCACAGATCGTCAGCGGCAATGAGAAGAAGGCTCGTATCCTGAAGGAGCTGCTGCTTGCCGACCTCGGCATTTCTGATGTGACCATCAAGAACATTTCCGGCAAGGCCCCGGTCATTACGACCACCCACCGTGTCATCGGTGCGGATGGCAGCGTGGAACACTTCCAGCTTCTTATGGATCAGGAGTCCTCCGGAACGCAACGGTTCTTCTCCCGTATCGGCGGCTGGCTGCAAGCGCTGGAGGACGGCGCACTGCTTGTCGTTGACGAGATCGAGGACAGTCTGCATCCGCTCCTGACAAAGCGGCTGATAGAGATGGTTCAGGATAATACGATCAACACAGAGGGAGCGCAGCTTCTGTTTACGACGCATGATGCGATGCTGCTTGATCTTACCTTCTTCCGCAGAGATCAGATCTGGTTTGCAGAAAAGGACGAGCGGTCCTGTGCAACTGAGCTGTATTCGCTGGCGTCCTTCTCTCCGAGAAAGGGAGAGAACATCCGCAAGGGGTATTTGCAAGGGCGCTTCGGTGCGATCCCGTTTATCGGAGGTGACGGCTTATGGCAGGAATGAGGAAAGAATACGACCCAAATAAAGCAGGCCGTCGCAAACGTAGGCCCATCATTTATATAATCTGTGAGGGAAAAGAAACGGAGATCAAATATTTCAAGCATTTCCGTTCCCGCAACTGCCTGGTAGATATTGTGCCGATTTCTTCCAAGCACAAGGCTGCAGAGCATTTGGTGAAGCACGCAAAAGGGCTGCTTTCTCAATCGGATTATTTTCCAAAGGACGGAGACCAACTGTGGTGCGTTTTCGATTGCGATGATAACAAGAACTCCGAATTGAAAAATGCCGCCGACTACGCTGAGAAACACGGGTATAAAATTGCCTATTCCAATCCTTGCTTTGAGTACTGGTATCTGCTTCATTTTGTAAAGCAGAACAGCTACTTAAACGGGGCCGAAGAAGTTCTGCACCAACTGCAAAGCAAAGGACGGCTTGAAAAATACGAAAAGAATCTGGATGTTTTTGCCGACCTGTTACCTCATCAATCAGAGGCAATGCAGCGTGCCAGGGAACGCTTGGATAGCCTTTACAAGGACAATGTAGTTATTCTCAGCCGAGATAGTAACCCGGTCACAACGGTTTGCGAGCTGGTTGAGTATCTGAACAGCCAGCAATCTTAAAGCAGCGCCCACAACCGCAAAGTGAAAACTTGCGAAAATATGCAACTTTTTGGAGTGTCGGAGAGAGCAAGGCAGCAGGCCGAAACAGCCTGCTGCCTTGTTCTCTTCCTCGACCGGTAAAAGCAGAAGGATGCAGATCACCGTTCCCGGTCTGCCGTTCTCGGCCGGGGGCTGCCGCCCTCGTCCGGCTCCTCCGACATGACGACACGATCCGGCTCATTGAGATTCAGCAGCACATTCAGTTCATTCAGCCGCCGTGTTTTTTCGGCCAGTTCTGCCTCCCTCGGAAAGGGGGCAGTCATCTCTGTGCGGGCGTTTTCAAGCTGCTCGGTGGCATGGGCAAGCTGTGACCGAGCGTTTTCCAAACGCTCATTGATTTTCTCCAACGCATTGTCGATGCGGGTCACATTGCCGCCTGCGTCTGCCCCCAGTACAGCCGTATGGGAGAGACTTCCTTTCAGCGTCATGTGAAATTCGTTGGTTTTGCTGTCATAGCTGAGCGCCATATCAAATCCACGGTAGCTGCCAACAGGGACAGTCCCCGCTCCGTTCATGTGGGTGCAGACATGGATGATGGCCTTTCCGGCATCCTCACGCTCTGCGTAGGTGACGCCATTTAAGATCATCGGTGCAATGCCCTCAGCGGGCTTCGGATGCTCGGCCAGCCGTGCGTTGTCCTGCTCATATCCGGCGATGCGTTCGTTTAGTTCCTTGATCTCTGCCGGATACTTCCGCAGCACCAACTCCTCCAGCGCATACCGCTGGCTCAGATGGCTGGCACGGAGCATATTCAGCTTGCTGACCTCCATATCCAGATTGCACTTTTCAATGATTTGTGGGTTTCCTGTGGCCAGCGCCTTGATCTCGGCATAGGAAAGCGCCGTTTCGTCCACATCCTCTGCCGCACGGGCTGGCAGTTTGGAGGTCATGATCTGGGCAATGAACCGCTGCTTGGATTCCACCAGCTGATAAAGATAGGCGTCGAATGTACCCTCGGTCACATAACGGAAGATCTCCACCTCCGGGTTTTGGTTGCCCTGCCGCACGATGCGTCCAAGGCGCTGCTGGAGGTCGCTGGGCCGCCAGGGACAATCGAGATCATGCAGGGCAATAAGCCGGTCCTGGACATTGGTGCCTGCGCCCATTTTGGCCGTGCTGCCCATGAGGATGCGCACCTCGCCTCCACGCACTTTGGCAAACAGCTCCTTTCTCTTTTGCTCGGTTTTGGCATCATGGATAAAGGCAATTTCCTCCTCCGGAATACCCTCTGCCACGAGCTTCTTTTTCAGGTCGTTATACACATCCGTAAACTGATCCGGTATCATTTCATAGATCCCTTCTGCATTTTTCTGCATTTCAATCGGCGTATTCTTGTTAGGCGTAGACAGGTCGCAGAAAACCAGCTGGGTGCTGCGCTGATCTTTGGTCTGCGCCCAGATACGGGCGACATTGCGGGCGCAGGTTGCGACCTTGCCGTTGGGGTCATCGGCGGCCAGCGGGTTGATAAGGCGCATATCCAGCGCCAGCTTCCGTCCATCGTTGGTGATGCGGAGCATATTGTCCGTGCTGGGATCGACCGCACGGGCACGGACACGCTCGGCTCGTTCCGCCAGTTCCGCTACCACCGCCCGCTGCAATTCGTTCGGCTGGATGACCTCGGTGTGAAAATTGGCTTTCGGGACCGGCAGGTTCAGCATATCCGCCGTCTGCACATCGGCCACCATTTTGAAGGTCGCCATCAGTTCCGGCAGATTGAAAAATTTTGCAAAGCGGGTTTTCGGGCGGTAGCCGCTGCCTTCGGGGGCCAGTTCGATGGCTGTCACCGTCTCTCCAAAGTCGCTGGCCCAATCGTCGAAGTGGACAAGGCCCATCTCCTGCAGCGTCCCATACTGCAAGTACCGCTGGATCGTATATAACTCCACCATGCTGTTGGAAATGGGGGTGCCGGTGGCGAAGATAACGCCGTGGCTGTTGGTCAGCTCGTCCAGATACTGGCACTTGGCAAAGAGGTCCGAGGACTTCTGCGCCTCCGTCTGTGCGATGCCGCCGACGTTCCGCATTTTCGTCATCAGGAACAGGTTCTTGAAATTATGGCTCTCGTCGATGAACAGCCGGTCGATGCCCAATTCTTCAAAAGTCACCGTGTCATCCTTGGTGCTCTGGTCGTTGAGCTTTTCCAGCCGTGTCTCCAGCGATTTGCGGGTGCGCTCCATCTGCTTGATCGTAAAATTCTCCGCCCTCTGCCGCTTGGCGTCGCTGATGGCCAGCAGCACCTCGTTGATCTGCCGCTGCAGGATCTCCCGCTGCCGCTCACGGGACAGGGGGATCTTCATGAGCTGACTGTGGCCGATGATGATTGCATCATAATCTCCGGTGGCAATACGGGCACACAGCCTGCGGCGGTTGCGCTTTTCAAAATCGCGTTCGGTAGCTACCAAAATGTTAGCGGCTGGGTAGAGCTGAAGCCATTCTGCCGCCCACTGTTCCGTGATGTGGTTGGGCACCACGATCAGCGACTTGGTGCATAGCCCCAGACGCTTCATTTCCATAGCGGCGGCAACAATTTCAAAGGTTTTCCCTGCACCCACTTCGTGTGCCAACAGCGCATTGCCGCCGTACAATACATGGGCGATGGCGTTCACCTGATGCTTTCGCAGGCTGATCTCCGGGTTCATCCCCACAAAGCGGATGTGGCTGCCGTCATATTCCCGCGGGCGGATGGAATTGAAGGTGTCGTTATAGATGCGGCACAGCCGTTCGCGTCGGTCGATGTCCTGCCACAGCCAATCGGCAAACTTGGACTTGATCAGCTCCTGCCGATCCTGGGCGATGGCAGTTTCCTTCACATTCAGCACCGGCCGCTCCTTGCCGTCCTCCACAACGGTATCGAACACCTTGACCACCCGCTGATTCAGTGTCTGCTCCAGGATGTGGTACGCCGTGATACGCTTGGTGCCGTAGGTGGTGACGGCTTTGATGTTGCCGCCGTCCATGCTTTTGTTGCTGATGTTCCATTCTCCGCTGTATTCGGAGCGGACGACCCGCATTCTCTGCCTGGCGTATACGCTGGTACCGAACAGCTCGAACATAAACTGCTGATAGACATCGGTAGGCACCCACGATGCACCGATCCGCACACCGATCTCCGCAGCGGTCAGCTCTGTCGGCTGCACAGCTTCCATGGCGGAGAGATACCCGGCAAGCGCATCTTTCTTTTCGGCCGGCAGCGCTGCTTGCAGCGCCTGCAGCATACGCAGCTTTTTGCGCACATTGCCGGACAGAAATTCTTCGGCGGTGACATAAGGGTAGGCCGCAAGGTCAAGCTGCGCCGGGCTGATCTCCTCCGGGGTAAGACCGCATCGGATATTCCGGTAAATGACCCCGGAAAGCTCCTGCACCAGCTCGTTCTCGCTTTTACCGGACAGCTCCGACATAAAACCGAGATCCACCTGCGCTTTTTCGGAGAGAGATACCGCCAGCGCCTCCGATGCCGTATCCACCTGCGTGACCGGCTCATGCGGGCGAATGGTGCGCTTGGTGAACATATCCGCCTTGCGGGCGAAACTGCCTTCGTTGTCCAGTACCTCCAACGAGCACAGCAGCGGATAGCTGCTGTCATCCGAAAAGGCAAGGTTGTTGCCGCGGGTGTAAAGCCGCCCGTATTTTTTGACATAGGCATCGTACAGCCCGTTCAGCTTCTCCTGCTCGCGCCGGATGATCTCATCGGGATGGTTCTCCGCCTGGTACTCGATGAGCTGACGGGTGCAGTCCCGCAGGGCGATCATGCCGCGCACTCGGTTCTCGGTGGTCAGCGGCAGTTCGACCGGCTCCATGCGGCTGTCAATGCGGAAATACAGCTTGCCGTCTACGCTGGTAAAGCTGTAATTACGCACATTCGGGTCGGCGGGAATGGATAAATCTTCCTCCTCTGGCCCGTCCTGCTCATAGGTGGGGATCTGTGCATGAAGCCCCGATACCGCTTCGCTCAGAAGATCGGCAAGATCGGCATTTTCATAGGGCTTGCACACGCTGTCCATGCCGTATTGAGTGCTCTCCATGACCATCTCGCCCAGCACCATTTCCGGGTGCCGGACAAAATAGCTGTTCATGCGGATGCCGTTTTCATCCGTGTCCAGATGCACCCAATCCGGTTCGATGTCCACAATGCGGTCACGCTTCTGGAGGAAGAGAATGTCGCTGGTCACATCTGTTCCGGCGCTGGCCTTGAAGGCCGTATTGGGCAGGCGGATCGCCCCGATGAGGTCGGCCCGCTGGGCCAGATATTTCCGCACGGCAGGGCTTTCCTTGTCCATCGTGCCCTTTGAGGTGATGAAGGCGATCACGCCGCCCGGCCGCACCTTGTCCAGCGTCTTGCCGAAAAAATAATCATGGATGAGCCAGTGGTGTTTGTCATAGCGCCGGTCAACGACCTTGATATTTCCAAACGGCACATTGCCCACTGCTGCGTCAAAGAAGCTGTCCGGTATCTCCGCCTTTTCATAGCCGGTAACGGCGATCCGGCTGTTCTGATAAAGCTGTCGGGCGATGCGGCCGGAGATGCTGTCCAGCTCCACACCGTAGGCTTTGCAGGCGTTCATGCTGTCCGGCAGCATTCCGATGAAGTTGCCGACGCCGCAGGCAGGCTCCAACAGATTTCCGCTTTCCAAACCCATCTGTGCCAGCGCCTTGTAGATGGCGTCGATGATGATGGGAGAGGTATAAAAGGCGGTCAGGCTGCTGGCCCGCGCGGCGGCATATTCCTCCTCGGTGAGCAGCGCTTTCAGCTCGGCATACCGGCTGTGCTTTTCATCGAAGCAGTCGGCAAGGCCGCCCCAACCCACATAGCGGGAAAGGGTCTTCTGTTCCTCCGGCGTCGCCAGCCGGTTTTCCTGCTCGACCCTCTGCAGGGTGCGGATGGCGGCCGCATTGGCCGCATACTTTTCCGCCTTGCTGCCCACGCCAAGCGCCCGGTCTATGATGCGGAAGTCATGCCGCTGCTGGGCTGGTATCTCCGGGTGGAACGGGGTAAAGCGCACACGCTCCTGCATGGGCTTCGGTGTGGGGAGGAGCTTTTCTTCTTCGGCGTGTGCTTCCGGGACTGCCTCCGAAGTCGCTGTTTCCGCTGTGGGCGGTTCCGGCTCCATTTCTGGTTCCTCTGGCGGCAGTTCGGCAGGAAAATAATCCGTTCCACTTTCGCCGGAGACAACGACAGAAATACCGAGCGATTTCAACTTGCCCTGCACAGATTCCAGCGAAGAGATAGGGAATCCGGCCATCAGATAGGAGCCGCTTCCGCCGCTGACTCGACGTTTCGTCGTGGCATATCCGAATTGGTCATGCAATGCCTGGGCATCCTTTTCAAACGCCTCGTAGAAATCTCCAACCTGTATCAGTACCAGCGCATTCGGATATTGTGCGCTCAGTGTGGTATATTGCTGCCAAACCGGGCTTGCTTGTGCCGTTGGCATTTGCAGCGGCTTTTCAAGGCCAAATACGGAATAGGTGCCGTCCAGATAGGCCCGCATGGCCTCCAGCCCTTGTCTCCGCAGGTTATAGTGCCGGTCGTCCGCTTTCGTGGACTCCCAGGCAGGGAGCATATTCTGATAAATTTCCTGCACGCGGTCGGCGTCGGAGAGTTGCGTAGCCACGGTTTTTACGCACTCCCAATAGTCTGTAATGGCGTTTTGGGAAAACGGCCGCACCACATCCTCCGGTGTATCCATGAAGAAGTTGACAATCTTCCGGGCCAGCTGTTCCCGCTCATATTTCGGCATGGCCGCCCGGTCGGCATCGGAGAGGAATTTGTTCTGGGAGATCAGTTCTCCGATGCGTTTGGCCGCCTCCGGCCATTTCAGCGTGACCTTGGCATAGGGGGCCGTGATACTGCCGTGACTGAACTCGATGCCCTTGCCACGGATGCGGGTAATATTGTCATTTCCGCCGCAGTGACCGCTGTACTCGCCGTGATAATCCTTGAGGTATTTTTCCCGCTCGGCCTTATCCTTGTGGGTGGCGTAAAAAGCGTACACGCCGAGACGGTAGTCGGTGCTTCCACTGCCCTCACGCAGCACCTTGTCGATCTCGTCGGCGGAAATAAAAAACTTCCGGTCGGGAGTAAACCCGTCGGCAACGGTAAAATGCAGCGGCTCTCGCTGAAGGTCACGGAGCCGCTGCAATATCTCTTTCGGACGGTGGCTCCGGAAACGCAGCAGGTCTTGCCCGGCGTCCAGCGCATCGTTGAACGCTCCCCACTCATCCACGCATTTTTGCAGGGTATCCGCCTCGCAGAGAAGGCCATAGATCTGCTTCTGCACTTCCGGATAGCCGCCCTTGACGGAATGGGCCAGCATGGCCAGCGGCAGAAAGCCCGCTTCCCGTGCTTCCTTCGTTATGTCCCGGCTGGTATAGGCGATGCTGTCCGCCAGCTGCATCCGCTCGTAATGCTCGACTTCATCCAGTTCGCTCTGCGGCATATACCGCCCCAAATCCAGCAGCTCCCGGATGCGCTTCGCCGCTTCCTCCCATGAAAGCAGTGTAGCGCTGCTGCGCTGCGTCGTTGTGCCACGGGCAATACGCATCCCCTCGGTGTCATACCAGAGCGAAATCTTTTCCCCGTCAAAATAGAAACCTGCGCCGTTTTCGCCGTAATGCCTTTGCAGAAATACGGCGTTGTCTGGCTTATCCTTCATAAAGTAGGCGCAGATGATGAGCCGACTGTGCTCGTCATTGGCCCCAACGCACAGGGCTTCGTCAATGATCTGCTGGGGCAGCTTCGGATGGGAGAACAGCGGGGCATCCGCAGGCTGGGCAGGCAGGTCAAAGAAGGTGAGCTGCTGCGGGTCCTTCGGAACAAACGGCTTGATGCTGGTATTGATGAAATATTCCCGCTTGTCAATAAGCTGCGCCGTGAAGCCTGCCACCAGCTTCCACGAAAATACGCTCTCGCTGGTGCGGGACGGGAAGGACCCTTCCCACATGAGCAGACCGTCCTCCTGCGGATGATAGCCAAGCCGCACGCCGTCTGCGATGATCTCTGTCCAGCGATTCTGATAAGCAGAGCGAATATACTTCGCACGATCATCTTCATCCGGGTGGGTGTCGAAAAACAACTCGATCTGCGCCTTCTTGTAGATCAGGTCATCATTGCGGTTTTCGATGATGGCGAAAATTTTCTTCTCATCCAAAAAAGCGGGCAGTTCAGGGGATGTTTCCTCCGCACTGTCCGCTTCTTCGGGTTCGGTGTTCAGTTGTAGATCAGCTCCGCCAGCACCGTCTCCTCGGCGGCGTTTCTCAGGCTGTTTATCAGCCCCACCCATTTCATCGGGTCGGCTGCTTTCAGCTCCTCCGTCACGCCCTCGGTCCGAGCCATCTCCGTCACCAACTGTTCCATGCGCTCCTTTGCCGTCCGGTCGATCTCCGCCAGATGCTCGTTCAGCTTGCCCGATGTCAGCAGATTCGTGAACAGCACCTTCCGGTGCGCTTTCAGATACTTCCTGCGTAGCAGGCCGTATTTCCCAAGGGCCGTCTCCGGCTCCTGCGGCGGCAGCAGATCCGGCAGCCGGCAGCCGTCCTTCATCGTGTAGGTCATGTCCATGTTTTTCGCTCCTTTCAGCCTGTGGGTTTGTTTGCTCGTGTATAGGATACGCAGTTTCTGCAGGCGGCGCAACTGTGCGAATTTGCTTTTGGCGGCTTTGGACCGTCCGGGCAATGGCCCGCAGACCGCTTTCGGCAATATCCCGTGTGGCCACGCCCAAGGCGTTCATGGTCTCCGGCGTGTTGAAGTTGAACACCTCGGAGAAATCCTCCGGTTCAAAATACGCATCCGGTTCCAGACCGCAGCGGCATAGCAGCATATAGGCAGTGCTGTTTTCCAGCAGACGGCGGTAGAGCACCTTCACATTCAGCTCGTCCAGTTCCTCCAGAAAGCTGCCGTCCCGGCTCTGCTGCAGGTCTGCAAGATAATCCGCCATGTTATCCGTGACGGCATTTTCCATAGCGGATACGATGGCGTCCCCCAGCGTCTCCTTCCGGGGCAAAGCACCAAACCGATGCTCCAGCGCTTCCACGATCTCCGGCTCCTGCTCGGCGTACACCTGCCACAAGGGTACAGGGCGGTGAAACCGGCCCTCATGGGTGTCGGAAATGTCAAAATAGTATTTCAGCCGTGCCCGACCGGGGGTATCCCGGTCAAACACGGCGATGCCGGTGGAACCCGGATCGACCCAGCGGTCGAATCTGCGGTTCCAGTGCTCCATTTCCAGAACGGCCGTGGCATCCGGGCGCTGGGCGTGTACCAATACCTGCTCCTCGAAGTGCAGCTTATAGTTCCGGCAGGCGGAGCGCAGGAACGCCGTCCATTTGTCCCCACGGGCCAGTGCGGCCAGCTCCTGCCGGTAAACCTCGGTGATCTCCTGAAATCTGCGTGCCATAGGCCCTCCTATCGTTCTCTCGGCTTCTCCCGCTCCTTTTTCGGCAGGTAGTTGTCCATATATTCCCGTACCGTCCACGGCTCTCCGGTGTAGTTCCAATCCTTCTCCGGGTCGATGCTCCGGTAGGCGTTGTTGATATGGGGACTTGGTTCCAATGCAATGGGTACGGCGGACAGCAGCGTGCCCCAATGGTTGACCATGACCCAGCGGCCAATCTCCACGGGAAGTCCGCACTGGTCATCATCGTTCCGCACCTCGTAAAGATACAGCCCCTTGGGGACGGTGCTGCGGTCTACCCGAAGGCAGGTAAAGAGCATAGGGTGGCCCAACACCTCCACCAGTTCAAAGCGTTCTTTTCTTGCGTCAACGGTCATAGCGTTCTCCTCCTATCGTTCCCGCATCGCTTCCCGGCTGGACGGAAACCGCCAGCCGTAGACCCGCCCGATCTCGTCGCCCAGGCGCTTGGTCACACGGGTCACGTCGCTGCGGGTGGCGGTGCCGCTGTATAGTTTTTCTTTCAGCCGGTCGATCTGTGCTTCGCTGGCATTCTCCTTATAGGCACGGTAGAGATAATGGTTCGTGCCGTCGTGATGTACGGCATCGCAGCGCAGATCGCCCAGCCGGTCTACATACCATGTGGAATAGTCCATCTCGGAATACAGGCAATCGCGGATATTGCCGCTTTTGATCTCGGCATAACCGGGATACCGCCCATCCCATCGGCCGATGTCTGCGATCAGCAGAATGGGGCGGGAGAGCTGAATGTTCAGATTGCACCGCTCGTCATCGAGATAGTCGTTGTTCTGCTCGACCATCAATTCCATCCGTTCCTGCTCAGAAAGCTCGGGGTACTGTTCCTCCAGATCGCCCCTCCAATCCTCGTAGTCCGGATCGCTGCTCCAGATAATATGTTTCTGCTCGGTCATCGTGCGTCACCTCGGTCTTTCTCCCGGCGCTTTAACGGCTGTCCCTGTGCATCGTAGTTGGCGGGATCGGCAATGGGCTTGTCAAAGCCGAACATGGAGCCGCCCTTCATGGCCTCCTCCTGCGCACGGGTCACGCCCAGCTTGCGGTTATATTCCTCCACGATGGCACGGGCTTCCTCCTTTGAGGTGTGGGGAATGTCCGTCTTGTAATAGCCGGTTTCGCCCCGTTTCAGGATCACCACATTTCCGGTGTCCAGCAGGAGTGAGTAGCACTGCTTCGGGAGTGACGAGCGAAGCGGCACGAAGGTGCTGCCCGTTTGCTCCATCTGCTGGGCAAACTGCACCATGCCATACAGATGCCCGCTGCCGATTTCGGCCCGGTGGTCGTCGATATACCGGCAGATGTGGTCATGCTGCGTGCCATCCGGCCTGAGCACACGGATGCTGTCCCCATCCGGGATGCGGAACAGGGTCTTTCCCTGCGGGTCCACAAAGCAGATGCCACGCTCGGCGTTTTTCAAATGCCGGTCCAGTGCTTCCCGGCGATAGCAGTAGACATACAGGTTATAATCCCCCTGCATAGGGTTCAGCCGCAGGAGATAAGCGTGCTCCGGTGTATCCACCCGGAATCCATACTGCGGAATGAAATCCTCGGCAAACACACTTTCTTTATGTTCATAACAGTATCTGGAAAGGCTGCTGCGGTTTTTGAAAATGCCGCCATAGCGATCATCAAAACGCAGGGCATTGATAAAATCGTCAAATTCGTCCTTGAACGCCTGTGTTTTCAGCTCCGGGCAATGATCCCACCATGAGGTGAAAAAGCCGTTGCCGCTTTTGTCCATATCGCCCCGCAGATGGCCGATGCAGCCGGTCTGTTTGTCGAGCTGCTGGCTGTCGGTATAACAGTAATTGCGCTCCGCCGGGGCCATGATCTTGATTACATAGTCCATTACCGTTCACGCTCCTTTGCCGCTTTTGCCTCCCGTACAGAGAGCCGCTCCTGCCGTGCTTGCCAATAGGCCGGGTTCCAGTGCTGCAGGCTCCGGTCAATGCAGGCTTCATATTCGCCGGGGCGGAAGTAGTTATCCGTCCGGGGTGCGATGATACCGCTGTCCATCAGTTCCCGCAGGACCACCGGCGCATCGCAGTCCTCCTCAAAATTCAGATACCCGCCTGCCTGAAAGCCGACGGTCTGGGCCTCCGGGGACAGCAACCGCCGAGCTGCGTCAATTTGGACCATGATCCCTCCGTGGCCTGCCGTGGACACGCTATACACACCGGGACAAAGGGTGTCGTAGCGCACAACAAGGCCCCAAGGGGAATCACTCGGTTTTCGATACATCATCGTTCACGCTCCTCCTGCAAGGATAAAATAGAAAGCTGCTGCGTTTCTGCTGCAAATCGCTGCTCCAATCGTTCCACGCTCCAATCCCTCTTGAATTGCCCCAGCGGGCCGGGACCGAACTGTGCCAACGCCCGTTTGTCCATTTCCCGCAGCCGCTCCCATAACTCCGGGTGATGCTGCCGGAGTTTTCGCAGTTCACCGATGCCCTGCAACGGGCAGCACCAGCAGGAGCAGCGGTGGTAAATCTGATACAGCCCACCGAAGTCATAACCCCGGTCATAGCAGATTTGCAGGGCTTCCTTCTCCGTGATTCCCCAATCCATCAGCGGATAGCGCTCATTTTTGATCCGCTTCGGCTCATCTGCGGCGATCCCCACATAACTCACGGCCTTGTATTGTCCTTTCAGCCGGTTGATCTCCTTGTGGATGAGATGTGTTTTCAGTTGCCCCGTACACCAGCGCACACGGGGACCGGGCCAGCCGTTTCCGTATAGAGAAACACCCAGCCGCTGCCGGTTTTCAATGCTGGCCGGTCGCTGCTTCTTTTCCTCAAACATTAGCCACTCAAAGCCCTTTGGATGGCGCAGCCACGTCAGATGCAACCCTCGCTCTGCAAACAGATAGTCGTCCAGCTTTTGTAAATGCTCATACATTTCCGGGAATTCCATGCCCGTATCTGCTGTCAGGACCGCATCAATCGGCAGTCCTCGCTCAATCATGAGCAGCAGCATAGCGGTGCTGTCTTTGCCGCCGGACAGGGATACCGCATGGAACAGTTCCTTTTCTTCCGTTTGATTGCTCATACCCATTCCGTCTCCTTTCGCTTCGGTATGTAAAAAGGGGGCGGCCAATGCGGCCGCCCCCTTGGGATTCGTTTTTTGAAAATGCAGGAGTGCAAACACAAGACCGACACTGCGACGATTTGTTCCACTCCATGAAACTGCCCCCACACTGAATGTCCAGCATGGGGGGCAGCGTTTCCAGCACTACCTTTTGTTTCAACTTTTCCTCTATTGTTTCGGCGCAAAATGAAACTTGTCATGTGGTAGTGAAACATTCAAATAAGCAGTATCCCGACAGCATGTTAATGAATACCCGTCTGCTGTTATCGGTTCGCATTAAAAAGTGCTTTTCAGTCCAAGGGGGGCGGCCAATCCGACCGCCCCCTTGACGCTTATTTTTTGCGCTTGCGCATCAGCAGTACAGTCACAGCGCCGATGCAGGAAAGGCCCAGCAGGCCCATCCACAGCGCCGCATGGCTGCTATCTCCGGTCTGCGGCACCTCCGGCGTGGGCTTCTTTTCGTTGTGCATCTCCACCTCCGTTACGGCTCCCTCGTAAACGGATGCCATCTTGTCAGCCGGGAGGAGATACCCGTCCGAACTGCCGTCCCGCACCTCAGACACGGTGTAGTCCCCGATGCGCAGGCCCTCGATAAGAATGGCACCCTCCGCATCGGTCTGGAATACCCGGTCATAGCCGTTGGCCCCGATAACTCGGAAGGAAAAGCCCTCCAACTTCCCGTCCGAGGAGGTCTTGACGATCCGGAGAGACCCCACCTGCGCCGCATTGAGAAAGCCCTTTCCGGCTTCGTTTTCCACGGTCACAGTTTCGCCGTCCGTGGTGATGGAAAAATAGTAGGCGTTCTCATCCAGATAAAAGCCCTCCGGGGCCTTGGTTTCCTTTGCAAAATAGCCGCCGTAGCAGAGACCGGTCAGGGCGTACTCGCCGCCGCCCAGTTCCTCCATCGTGCCCAACAGTTCGTCCTCAGCATCCAGTTCCTGATTGCGGTTGCTGTCACGGTAGACCTCGAACACGGCTCCCTCCAGCTTATTTTCCGGGTAGTCCTTGTCCACCTTCGTGAGGGTCACGCCGCCCCGGATGACCTGTTCGGTCACATCCAGCGCAACGGGATTATATTCTTCCGTATACTGCTGCGGCTCTGCGCCGACGGGGTACACGGTATCATCCAGCAGATAACCTTCGCTGGGGGAGAGTTCCCGGATGGTCCAATCATTGCCGCAGACATAATCCGTGGTGGTGAACTGGCCGCTTTCGTCGGTGGTGTAGGTGTCTACCAGTTCCTCACCCCTGTAAACGCCATAGACGGCACCGGCAAGGGTTGCGTCTCCCTGCGGCAGACCCGTTTCGGCATCCCGCTTGGTGACGGTGGCGCTCCACTTTTTCAGCACATTGCAGACCTCCGCCTGCGTGACCGTGTTCCACTCCACCGCTGTTGTCTGGCCCTCCGGGACAACATAGCGGATGCCCGTATCCACCTCGGAGAGGATGTAGTCCGTGCCAATGAGCACGTCGGAGAACACTGTTTTTCCGTTGCTGCCGGTCACGGCGTATTCGTCCACCGGAATCCCTGCAAGGGAAACGCCGGTCAGATGGAACTTCACGCCCTCGTTCAGGCCGTCCTCGGCGGTCTTGACTACCTCCAGACTGCCCCGTTTCAGCATGTTGTGGAAGGCCACGGTGGCGACCTGACCGGAGATCACGGTCACTTGGCGCACCTCTTGGGGTTCATACCGGTTGCTGCTCTGCTCCGTCACGGTGTAAACGCCGGGGCGGAGATCATCGAGCTGCATTTCGCCGTCTGCATTGGTCGTCACAGTCTGCTCCGTGCCGTTGCCGGAAACGGTGAAGGAGATACCGGACACCTCGCCGTCCTCACTGGTTTTGATGATCTTGACGCTGCCATAGCCGACCTTCAGGTGCAGGTAGGCGTACATGGGGTCGCTGACGGTATCCCGGAAGGTGACGACATCCTGCATGGTGCCGTCGGGGCCATAGTGACCGTCGCTCCAGACCACCACGCCCTGACGGATATTGTTTCTGACGGCGGTAATGGTCACGCCATCTGCGGGAGCCGTCTCGGCGGAGATGGTCAGGTCGTTCCCATCGACTGCAAAGGACATATCCGACTGAGCCGAAGAGAAGGCATATTCGCTCAGAACACCGTTGGCGTCCGTCAGGGTGGCCGTGTAGCGGCTACCGTCCCAACTCAGTTCAACCGTCTGTGCAGCTTCCTCGCTGCGGTCCATGAAGCTGGGGACGATGGTGTGCTTTTTCACGCTGGCTTCGATGCTGTCATAGTAGGCAGAGAAGCGGCCATAGAGCGGATGGCTGGTGCGGTAGACGGACTTCACGGCATCGGCGCTGCCGGGGTCAACGTGATTGAAGTCCGCATCCCGCTCCCCGACCACCGTTTCCCACACCAGCACCTGCGTGGCCATCATGTGGGCCAGCTTGTCGGCGTCGGCCTCGTTCTGAGAGCGCCAGTCGAGGGAGAGATTCCCCTGATAGCCGTACTGCATGATGCGGCCAAGGAGCGTTTTCATGGTTCGGCCATAGTCGGACAAAGAAATCGCTGTGATGGGTGAGGCATTTTTCCTGCTATTCTCC
>ENA-UONQ01000546-UONQ01000546.1-human-gut-metagenome-genome-assembly--contig:-CS26-NODE-546-length-46336-cov-7.309177_pt1 | contig 46336 bp, 41 predicted proteins | sample MGYA00242460_ERZ724007 | MGnify/ENA metagenome assembly ERZ724007
CTTGACATAATGTATGTATCCATAAAGACGTTGCGGTTTTTGGCAGTTCCGCGGTTCTTTTCTATGGAAAGAACTCCTTTTTGTTTGTTTAAATTTAAGATATCACAATTCAAAAAGGCTTCTTTTGCATTGTCTACAGGATGATACAATAAAGAAATATCTGCGCCGGATTCTGCGTGTGCCTGTAATGATTCTCTGAAATCCTGTGTATAAATCATGTAATTTGGAGCAATCACAACATAAGGTGCGGTTTCAGCTTCAATACATTCCATATTTTCTATGTAAGCAGCAATATCTGTATCATAAAGAGAATTCTCAGTTCCGTTTTCAGAGAAAAGCAGATGTAGTCTACCACGTTTGGAGTTAATATTATAGTGGCGTCCGGTGCCCAAGTGTTCTGCAAGAGAACGAGGCTTTTTGTTGATATATACTTGGATTCGTTCAATTCCACTGTTACTCATGTTAGAGATTGGAAAATCAATGGCGCGATATCTTCCAAGGAAAGAAAATGCACCGATCGGACGATAATCTTCCATTCCGTCTACATGGATATGATTTCCGGAAAAGTTAATAATTCCTAATGCTTTCATGTTATTCTTCCCCCTTTACACGCTTAGCAACAAGTTCGATGTGTTCGCTGTCTGCACTTCCGACAACGGCATTCTTGCCAATCTTGATATCGTTGGCCACCAATGAACGGATAATAACAGCACCTTCTTCAACCTCAGTTCCCGGCATTAGAACACTGTCGATGACTTTGGCGCCTTCTGCAACCTTGACACCTGTAAATAAGACAGAGTTTTTAACCTCACCATTGACAACACAGCCTTGAGTGATGAAAGCATTTTTGATATCTGCATTTTCACCAACATAGTGTGGGAGTGTTGTAATATCTTCGGTATAAATCTTCCATGATGGGTCGTTCAAATCAAGGGCATTGTTCTTGTCCAACAGATCTATATTAGCTTCCCAAAGAGAATCAATCGTTCCGACATCTTTCCAATATCCTTTGAACTTAAATGCGCAGAGTCTCTTTCCGTTATTTAAAAATGCAGGAATAATATCCTTACCAAAATCATGGCTGGACTCAGCATTTTTCATGTCTGCAACCAACATCTTACGTAGAACCTTCCAATTGAAAATATAGATTCCCATAGATGCCAGATTACTCTTTGGATTCGCAGGCTTTTCTTCAAACTCAACAATCATTCCGTTCTCATCTGTATTCATGATGCCAAAACGACTTGCTTCTTTCATAGGAACTTCAATAACTGCGATGGTAGCATCAGCATTATTCTCTTTGTGATGTGCTAACATCTTGTCGTAATTCATCTTATAAATGTGATCACCGGAAAGAATTAGTAGATATTCGGGATCGTATGTATCAATAAAATCGATATTTTGTGAAATGGCATCAGCTGTTCCGCGATATACGTCCAAATCACTGTCTGCCTTTTCACGAGGCGGCAACACAAAGACCCCACTATCCTTTGCGTCCAACCCCCATCGATGACCGGCAGCTACATAACTGTTCAGTAGTACAGATTCGTATTGTGTCAAAACACCGACAACATCAATGCCACTGTTTGCACAGTTGCTTAGCGGGAAGTCAACGATGCGGTATTTTCCGCCGTATGAGACAGCTGGTTTGGCTACCTTATTGGTTAAGTCATGAAGCCTGGAACCACGTCCACCGGCCAAGATCATAGCTAACATATTGTTTTGTTTCATCAGTGAACCCTCTCTTTCATCTTGATAATGTATATTATACAATTTATTTGTAAAAATCTCCATCCTTTTGTACAAAAAAACGAAAGAAATTTCATACAAATTTTATAGAAGAAAATATATGTGTGTGTTAGACTAGAAATGATATTAATTTTGTGAGGTGTATTGATAATGAATTTTAATAAAGAAAATATCCGTCATATGCGGCACTTGATTGTATTTACGCTGGTGCTTTTGATTGCATTGTGGAATTATACAAAAGTACTGGGATTTGTAGGGGTTTTATGGAATATTGTTTTTCCATTTCTGATGGGAGGCGCAATTGCTTTTATACTGAATGTTCCGATGAGCTTTTTAGAGAGAAATCTCTTTAAAAATGAAAAGGCATTAAAAAGCAAAAGAATACAAAAAATAGCGAGACCATTTAGTTTGGTTCTGACAATTCTATGTGTGTTTGGGATTATAGCAATTGTTATGTTTGTAGTTATTCCGCAGCTGGGGCAGACGTTCGTTAGTTTGGGACGAAACATTCAGCGTTTTATTCCGCAAGTGTTTATGTGGCTAGAGGAGTTATTTGAAAATAATCAAGAGGTTCTGGCGTGGATTGGCGATATGGATATGAGCTGGGATAAAATGCTCAATAGTGTGATTGGATTTTTCAGAAGTGGTGTCGGAAATGTTTTCGATTCTACAATTTCTGTAGCAACCAGTATTGTGGGAAGTTTGACAACATTTTTTATTGCGTTTGTTTTTGCATGTTATATTTTGCTTCAAAAAGAAAAATTGCATGTTCAGGTTAAAAAGATTTTATTTGCTTATTTACCTGAAAAAAAAGTGAAAACAATTTTGGATATTTGTACATTAACATACAAAACATTTTCTAATTTCCTGACAGGACAATGTGTAGAAGCGTTGATTCTTGGAAGTATGTTTTTTGTTGTAATGGGAATTATCCGGCTACCGTATGCGTTGTTGGTTGGCGTGCTGATTGCATTTACAGCATTGATTCCGATTTTCGGAGCATTTATCGGTTGTGCGGTAGGCGCATTCTTGATTTTGATGGTGGATCCATGGAAAGCGTTGATATTTGTTGTTTTATTCCTCGTATTACAACAGATTGAAGGAAATTTGATCTATCCGAAAGTTGTAGGCAATTCGGTTGGTCTTCCGTCTATCTGGGTGCTGGCGGCAGTCACTATCGGAGGAAGTCTGATGGGAGTTGTTGGAATGCTGGTATTTATTCCACTGGTATCCGTACTGTATACAATTTTCCGGGGAGATGTATATAGAAGATTAGAAGAGAAAAAAATAGAAGTATAGGCAAAAGACTTGACTTCCATTGCCAGAGTATGATACAATCTTCTGGCGAATGGAAGTAGGTCTTTTTTTTATGCCTAAAATCAGATGGCTCGCAACCATCAGCAACACGTAAATAAGCATATAAGAAGCGAGGTGGAAGTTGTGCGCACAAGAATTACATTGGAATGTACAGAATGCAAGAACCGCAATTACAACATGACCAAGGATAAGAAGAATCATCCTGAGCGTATGGAAACAAAGAAGTATTGTAAGTTCTGCAAATCACACACACTGCACAAAGAGACAAAATAGTCGTTGGAGGGAAGTGGCGATATGAGTGATAAGAAAGAAAAAGCTCAGAAGAAAAGCTGGTTTAAAGGACTAAAGGCAGAATTCAAGAAAGTCGTTTGGCCGGACAAAAACACACTTGCAAAACAGACAACGGCAGTTGTTTCAGTCTCTGTATTACTGGGAGCGTTGATTGCAGTAATCGATGCCATCCTTAAATATGGAATTGACTTGTTGGTGAAGTAATTGACCAGAGCAGAAAGGTGAATTTTATGTCAGAGGCAAGATGGTATGTAGTTCATACCTATTCTGGGTATGAGAACAAGGTAAAAGCAAATATTGATAAGACAATCGAGAATCGTCATCTGGAAGATCAGATTCTGGAGGTAAGAGTTCCGATGGAAGAGGTCGTTGAAATGAAAAACGGCGTTCAGAAGGTGAGTCTCAAGAAGTTGTTTCCAGGGTATGTTATGATTCATATGATTATGAATGATGACACATGGTATGTTGTTCGTAATACTCGTGGAGTAACAGGATTTGTCGGACCTGGATCTAAGCCGGTTCCGTTGGAGGAAGATGAGATGAATCGTTTCGGAATCCATTCGGAAGAGATACACTATGATTATGAAATCGGTGATATGATTACTGTATTAAGCGGTGCTTGGGAAGGTACTGTAGGCACGATTCAGACAATCAATCCGCAGAAACAGAGCTTGTCTATCAATGTAGAGTTGTTTGGCCGCGAAACACCGGTTGAACTCAGCTTTTCAGAAGTAAAAAAGATGGATTAAAACTGTGGGAGGGATGATGTCCCGCCAATACCACAAGGAGGTAATGAAAAATGGCAAAAAAAGTAGAAGGTTATATTAAATTACAGATTCCTGCAGGAAAAGCAACTCCGGCACCACCGGTTGGTCCTGCTCTTGGACAGCATGGTGTAAACATCGTTGAGTTTACAAAGCAGTTCAACGCAAGAACAGCAGATCAGGGAGATTTGATCATTCCTGTAGTTATTACAGTTTATAATGACAGAAGTTTCAGCTTCGTTACAAAGACACCACCGGCAGCAGTTCTGATTAAGAAAGCCTGCAACATCAAATCTGGTTCAGGTGTTCCGAACAAGAACAAAGTTGCAACAATTACAAAGGCTCAGGTAGAAGAAATCGCTAAGACAAAAATGCCTGACTTGAACGCAGCAACTGTAGAAGCGGCTATGAGCATGATAGAAGGAACATGCCGTTCTATGGGAGTAACTGTAGTAGAGGCGTAGAGCGCGTAGTGTCGTATATATCGGGAACTCAATTTTCGTGTCTTGAAAATGAGAAACCGTTATAGAGATGTAACAGAGTGAAATTAGTGGGAGGGGTTCGTTCCCGCAAATACCACAAGGAGGTTTATTTAGAATGAAACGAGGAAAGAAATATATCGAAGCTGCAAAACAGATTGAGAGAGGAAACCTTTACGACAAAGAAGAGGCTATCGCTCTTGTAAAGAAAGCAGCAGTTGCAAAATTTGATGAAACAATCGAAGCTCACATCAGAACAGGTTGTGACGGACGTCACGCTGATCAGCAGATCCGTGGAGCTGTTGTACTTCCACACGGAACAGGTAAAACAGTTCGTATTCTTGTATTTGCTAAGGATGCAAAAGCAGAAGAAGCAAAAGCAGCAGGAGCAGATTTCGTAGGTGGAGATGAGTTGATCCCGAAGATTCAGAATGAGGGATGGCTTGACTTTGACGTAGTTGTAGCTACACCGGATATGATGGGTGTTGTTGGACGTCTTGGACGTGTACTTGGACCAAAAGGTCTTATGCCAAACCCGAAAGCTGGAACAGTTACAATGGATGTAACAAAGGCAATCAACGAGATTAAGGCTGGTAAGATTGAGTACAGATTGGACAAGACAAACATTATCCATGTGCCGATCGGTAAAGCATCCTTTACTGAGGAGCAGTTAGCGGACAACTTCCAGACGCTTATCGATGCAATTATCAAAGTTAGACCGGCAGCAGTAAAAGGACAGTACCTGAAGAGTGTAGTTCTTACATCTACAATGGGACCTGGCGTAAAACTGAATCCGATGAAACTTCAGTAATTTGTAGAGAGAATAGAATATGTAAATCCCCCGGACTTTGTAAAAAGTTTACCGGGGGATTTTTTTGCTCTTTGTCAAGAGTTGGGTAAATTTAAGAAATGACTAGGAGCGATTTGGTGTATTATTGGATTTCTGAAGTGTTTTGCAGCTTTTTTGCTTTTTCTTTTTTGATGTGGTAAACTGACATTACTTAAAAAATTGAATTTAAATTATTTTGCGAAAGTTGGTTGTTTTATGGGATTTGGGTACTTCTTTTATATCGTTATGGGGGTTTTGTCAGGGAGCATTCTTTTTGGTAGAATGATTCCGCTTTTCTTCAAAAAGGTGGATGTGACTAAAATGTCTGATGATGGGAATCCGGGAGCGTTTAATGCATTTGCATGCGGTGGACCGATCTGTGGATTTTTAGCTTTGTTTTTTGACCTTTTAAAGGGCGCGCTTCCGGTTCTGATATGCAGATCTAGGCTTAGAATAGACTCCTGGTTGTTTATATTGGTAGTTGCATCACCTGTATTTGGACATGCACATTCTATTTTTAATAAGGGGAAAGGTGGAAAAGGAATTGCTGTATCGTTTGGCGTTTTATTAGGATTGCTGCCAATTTGGCAGCCGTTAGTTTTATTAGCTGTCTGCTATATATTTTTTCTTGTTGTAATGCCGGCAAAATCTGACACAAGAAAAAGTATATATGCATTTTTGACATTTGGGATTGGGGCTATATTTACAGTGAAATATAGGACGATTATGTGTGGTTGTATATTGATATCCAGTATTGTTATTCACAAACATTATTTAAGTGCAATGGCATTGGAAATGGATTTAGAAAAAAGTTGTGAGAAAAATGAAAGGGGGATTTGATGAGAGCATTGATATTATCTTGTAATACAGGTGGAGGACATAATTCTGCGGCAAAAGCGATTGCGGAGGAATTTCATGCACGTGGGGATGAAGCTTACGTGTTAGATTATCTCTGCCTTGCTGGTAAGAAAGTGTCCAAAATTGTAGGAGATGGTTATGTACAGATTGTGAAGAAAACGCCTCTTTTATTTGGGATTGTATATAAATTAGGTATGCTCATCAGTCACATTACTCGAAAATCCCCTGTTTATTATATTAACGGACGGATGGCAAAATATCTTGACAGTTATTTAAAAGAACATCCGGCGGATGTTTTGATCATGCCACATCTTTATCCGGCAGAAACAGTTACTTATATGAAGAGAAAAGGAATGAAACTTCCGCTGACAGTTGCGGTGATGACGGATTATACATGCATTCCGTTTTGGGAAGAAACAGATTGTGATCACTATATTTTACCCCATGAGGCGTTACGAAGATCGTGTATAAAAAAGGGAATTCCCAATGAGAAGATTCAAACATTTGGAATTCCGGTGGCAAAAAACTGCCGTTTAAAAATTAGTAAAGAAGAAGCGCGCAAAAAACTTGGATTGGATTTAAATGAAAAATATTTTTTGACAGCCGGAGGTAGCATGGGGGCTGGGGATTTTATAGAATTGATTCAAAAGTTGGTTTCTGGTACGACTACCGAAAAAATTCTCGCTGTTTGCGGAAGTAATCGAAAGGCTGAACGAAAATTAAAAAAGATATTTAAAGAAGAATCTCGAGTTGATGTACTTGGATTTACGGATCAGATGCCGCTTTATTTAAGCGCCTCTGATGTGGTGTTTACAAAACCGGGCGGATTGACTTCTACAGAAGCGGCTGTTATTGGGGTTCCGATTGTTCATACAGCTCCGATTCCAGGCTGTGAAACGGTAAATCGTCGCTTTTTTATGCGCGCCGGTATGAGTTGGTCTGCAATTACTTTGAAAGGACAAGTCGACAAAGGAATTCGTCTTATGAATGATTCGGAAGCGCAAAAAAAGATGATTGAATGTCAGAAAAAACAAATCCATGGAGATGCAGTGGAAAGATTATATGAATTTATCTGTTCTTCAAATAGAAAACAGTCGATGCGGTAATATTTTCGATGAGAATACCTTTTTAAGATTATTTTTGTAAATTTAAAAAAGAATAAAAATAGGGCTTGACAATTTCTTGCAGTGGTGCTAATCTATTATAGAAATTGACTGCCGAAGACAGCAGGTGCCGTTAGGCATAAGGATGAAAACGCCTGCCGAGGAAGATATGAATTCTTAACAATAAGAACGAATTACGAACCTCTGTGTCTTTGGATACAGAGGTTTTTTAAGTCTCTGGACGCAGTCATCAAAATCTATAAGGAGGTGCACCTGGACGTGGCAAAAGTTGAATTAAAACAACCAATCGTAGCAGCTATCGCAGAAGACATCAAAGACGCTCAGTCTGTAGTTCTTGTTGACTATCGTGGACTTACAGTAGCACAGGATACAGAACTTCGTAAACAGCTTAGAGAAGCTGGTGTTATTTACAAAGTATGTAAGAACACAATGATGAAGAGAGCATTCGAAGGAACAGAGTTTGCAGGTCTGGATGAGTATTTGGAAGGACCAAGCGCACTTTGTGTATCTAAGGATGATGCGACAGCTCCGGCAAGAATTCTTGCTGAGTTTGCTAAAACAGCAAACAAACTGGAAATGAAAGCCGGTGTAGTTGAGGGAACTGTTTATGATGTAGCTGGCTTGAATGAACTGGCTAAGATTCCGGCAAGAGAAGTATTACTTTCCAGATTGCTTGGAAGTATGCAGTCACCAATTGCAAACTTTGCTCGTGTTATTAAGCAGATTGCTGAAAAGGACGGCGAAGTTGTAGCTGAAGCTCCGGCAGAGGAAGCTCCGGCAACAGAAGAGTAAGATGTATATGGCCGCAGAAGCGGTGGGGTATAACGAAAAACAAGCCGGAAAACCGGTAATTACAAATTTTTAAAATGGAGGATATTAAAAATGGCTAAATTGACAACAGCTGAAATGATCGAAGCGATCAAAGAGTTATCAGTATTAGAGTTAAATGAATTAGTAAAAGCATGTGAAGAAGAGTTTGGTGTATCTGCAGCAGCAGGTGTTGTAGTTGCAGCAGCAGCTGACGGTGGTGCAGCAGCAGAAGAAAAAGATGAGTTCGATGTAGAGCTTGTTTCTGCTGGAGCTTCTAAAGTAAAAGTTATCAAGGTTGTTCGTGAAGTAACAGGTCTTGGACTGAAAGAAGCAAAAGATCTTGTTGATAGCGCTCCGAAGGTACTCAAAGAGGGCGTATCTAAAGCAGAGGCTGAAGAACTGAAAGCTAAACTTGAGGCTGAAGGTGCAGAAGTTAACATGAAATAATTCAATTCGTTGAATTGCGAACATCCGGTCAGGCTTGGCCGGATGTTTTTGATTACATAGAAAATTTCGTTTCTATATTTATAAGAGGTGATTGGCTATGGCAAAAATTTTATATACATATCAGGGGAATGTATATGTAAATCTAACAAATAAATGTGACTGCAATTGTAGGTTTTGCATTCGTACCCACCATCAAGGCGTGGGGGACGCACAGAGTTTGTGGCTGGAAAAGGAACCTAGTTTGGAAGAGGTGAAGGCTGCAATTGATGCATATGATTTTGCCGGAAAAGAAGAACTGGTATATTGTGGATACGGAGAGCCGACTTGTGCGTTGGATGTATTAGTTGAATCTGCGAAGTATGCAAAGGCAACTTATGGATTAAAGATACGGGTAAATACAAATGGGCTTGGTAATTTATACTACAATCGAGATATTGTGCCGGAATTAGCAGGAGTGGTGGATACGGTTTCGGTTAGTTTGAATGCGCCTACAAAAGAAGAGTACATGGATGTGGCCAGGCCGCAGTTTGAAAATGCATATGAGGGGATGCTGGATTTTGCAAAGAAATGCGGAAAAGTGATTCCGGATGTGAAGTTTACCGTTGTGGATGTGCTGACAGAAGAACAGATTGAAGCGAGTCGCAGGCTTGCAGAAAGTCAGGGGATTCAGTTACGGGTAAGGCCATTTGTGTAGAAAGAGAGTAAATACCACAAAAAGCAACAGTTGTCAAGAACTTTTTATAAAAAATGGAGAAATACTGTTGACAGTGAAAAGAGTTTTATGCTATAGTAAAAAATGCGCTATTATGGAAAGGTATACCATGTACAACGTGTTTTTGACTATGGTATAGAGCTCTTTTCATTATATATAGAAGATTTGCGAAACAGAGATAAACGGGAAGTATGAATAACAGATAGAGAGTTCGCAGGGGATCGTAACCCGCAAAAAAATAAATGAGGAGTGAAACGTCAATGGAGAAAAACAGAATTCGTCCCATCACAAACGGAAAAAGTTCACGCATGAGCTATTCCAGACAAAAAGAAGTATTACAGATGCCGAATCTTATTGAAGTGCAGAAAAACTCATACGAGTGGTTTCTGGATGAAGGATTGAGAGAGGTATTTGATGATATTTCCCCGATTGCTGATTATAGTGGTCACTTCAGTCTGGAATTTGTTGATTTCAGACTCTGCGAGGATGAAGTAAAGTACACAATTGATGAGTGCAAAGAGCGTGATGCAACATATGCCGCACCTCTGAAAGTAAAGGTTCGTCTTTACAACAAAGAGAATGATGAGATTAACGAACATGAAATTTTCATGGGAGATTTGCCGCTGATGACGAAGACAGGTACTTTCGTAATCAACGGTGCAGAGCGTGTTATCGTAAGCCAGCTGGTTCGTTCTCCGGGAATTTATTATGGAATTGCTCATGATAAGCTTGGAAAAGAACTGTATTCCTCAACGGTAATCCCGAACAGAGGTGCATGGCTGGAGTATGAGACAGACTCCAATGACGTTTTCTATGTGCGTGTAGACCGGACAAGAAAGGTGCCGATCACAGTGTTGATCCGTGCTCTTGGAATTGGCACAAATGCTGAGATTCTTGAACTCTTCGGAGAAGAACCGAAGATTCTTGCAAGTTTTGGAAAGGACACTGCTGAGAGTTATCAGGAGGGGCTGTTAGAGCTGTATAAGAAGATTCGTCCGGGAGAGCCGCTTGCAGTAGATAGTGCTGAGAGCTTGATTACAAGCATGTTCTTTGATGCAAGACGTTATGACCTTGCAAAGGTAGGTCGTTATAAGTTCAATAAAAAATTAATGCTGAAGAATCGTGTGGCAGGACAGGTGCTTGCTGAAGATGTGATAAGTCGTGTTACTGGAGAGTTAGTTGCAGAAAAGGGAACTAAGATTACCAGAGAACTGGCAGATCAGATTCAGAATGCGGCAGTGCCATATCTTTGGGTAGAAGGTGAAGATGAGTCCCGTAATATTAAGATCCTTTCAAATATGATGGTGGATCTGGAGTCAGTTGTGGATATTGACCCGGCAGAAGTAGGCGTGACAGAACAGGTATTTTATCCGGTTCTGGAGGGCATTCTGGAAGAGTCAGCAGGTGATATTGATGAGTTGAAACGGATGATCAAGAGAGATATTCATGACTTGATCCCAAAACATATTACAAAGGAAGATATCCTGGCTTCTATCAACTACAATATTCATTTGGAATATGGTATGGGTAACGATGATGATATCGACCATTTGGGTAATCGTCGTATTCGTGCTGTCGGAGAATTGCTTCAGAATCAGTACAGAATCGGTTTGTCTAGATTGGAGCGTGTGGTTCGTGAACGTATGACTACACAGGATCAGGATGGTATTTCTCCGCAGACATTGATTAATATTAAGCCGGTAACAGCAGCGGTGAAAGAGTTCTTTGGTTCTTCTCAGTTGTCACAGTTCATGGATCAGAATAACCCGTTGGGTGAGCTGACTCATAAGAGACGTCTGTCTGCATTGGGACCAGGTGGTCTGTCACGTGATCGTGCCGGATTTGAGGTACGAGACGTACACTATTCACACTATGGAAGAATGTGCCCGATTGAGACTCCTGAAGGACCGAATATCGGTTTGATCAACTCACTGGCATGTTATGCAAGAATCAATCAGTATGGTTTCGTTGAGGCACCATATCGAAAGATTGATAAGACAGATCCGGCAAATCCGGTGGTTACAGAAGAAGTTGTATATATGACAGCAGATGAAGAGGATAATTACCATGTAGCACAGGCCAATGAGCCTTTGGATGAGGAAGGACACTTCATTCATAAGAATGTATCCGGTCGTTATCGTGAAGAGACACAGGAATATGAAAGAAATAAATTTGACTACATGGACGTTTCTCCAAAGATGGTATTCTCTGTAGCAACTGCGTTGATTCCTTTCTTGGAAAATGACGATGCTAACCGTGCGCTGATGGGATCTAACATGCAGCGTCAGGCAGTTCCGCTTCTGACAACCGAGGCTCCGGTTGTAGGTACGGGAATGGAAGTAAAAGCTGCAGTTGACTCCGGTGTTTGTATTGTTGCAGAAGAAGCCGGTGTAGTAGAAAGATCTACTTCTACAGAAATTACAATCAAGCAGGATGATGGTACAAAGAAGAATTATAAATTAACAAAGTTCTTGAGAAGTAACCAGAGTAACTGCTACAACCAGAGACCAATCGTTGATAAAGGCGAAAGAGTAGAAAAAGGACAAGTAATCGCAGATGGTCCGTCTACTTCTATGGGAGAGATGGCTCTGGGTAAGAACCCATTGATTGGATTTATGACATGGGAAGGTTACAACTACGAGGATGCTGTACTGTTGAGTGAAAGACTGGTGCAGGATGATGTATATACATCTGTTCATATTGAAGAATATGAAGCAGAAGCACGTGATACTAAGCTGGGACCAGAGGAAATCACAAGAGATATTCCGGGTGTCGGTGATGATGCGCTGAAGGATCTGGATGAAAGAGGTATCATCCGTATCGGTGCAGAAGTTCGTGCAGGGGATATTCTGGTTGGTAAAGTAACTCCGAAGGGAGAGACAGAGCTAACTGCAGAAGAAAGACTGTTGCGTGCAATCTTTGGAGAAAAGGCACGTGAAGTCAGAGATACTTCCCTGAAAGTACCTCATGGAGAATATGGTATTGTTGTAGATGCGAAGGTATTTACAAGAGAAAACGGAGATGAATTGTCTCCTGGAGTAAATCAGTCTGTTCGTATTTATATTGCACAGAAGAGAAAGATTTCCGTTGGAGATAAGATGGCCGGACGTCATGGTAACAAGGGTGTTGTTTCCCGTGTGCTTCCGGTAGAGGATATGCCGTTCCTGCCGAATGGTCGTCCGTTGGATATCGTGTTGAACCCATTGGGTGTGCCGTCTCGTATGAACATTGGTCAGGTCTTGGAAATTCACTTGAGTCTGGCTGCGAAAGCGCTTGGATTTAATATTTCAACTCCGGTCTTCGATGGAGCAAATGAGGTGGATATCATGGATACTCTGGATTTGGCAAATGATTACGTCAATCTGGAGTGGGAAGAGTTTGAAAAGAAACATGGAGAGGAATTACTTCCGGAAGTACTGCAGTATCTGTATGATAACAGAGAACACAGAAAACTATGGAAAGGTGTTCCGCTTTCAAGAGATGGTAAGGTTCGTTTAAGAGATGGACGTACAGGTGAGTATTTTGACAGTCCGGTTACAATTGGACACATGCACTACCTGAAACTGCATCACCTGGTAGATGACAAGATTCATGCACGTTCTACTGGTCCTTACTCTCTGGTTACACAGCAGCCGTTGGGTGGTAAAGCTCAGTTCGGTGGACAGCGTTTCGGAGAGATGGAGGTTTGGGCTCTGGAGGCGTATGGTGCATCCTATACACTTCAGGAAATCCTGACTGTAAAATCTGATGACGTTGTAGGACGTGTGAAGACATATGAAGCCATTATCAAGGGCGAAAATATTCCGGAACCTGGTATTCCGGAGTCCTTCAAGGTACTGTTAAAAGAGCTGCAGTCTCTGGCTCTGGATGTGCGCGTACTCCGCGATGACAACACAGAGGTAGAGATTATGGAAACTGTTGATTATGGCGAGACAGATTTGCGCTCTATCATCGAGGGAGACAGAAGATACCGTGACGAGAAAGAATCTTACGGAGAACATGGATATACCGAACAGGAATTTGTTGATGGTGAACTGGAAGATGTAGAGCCGGAAGAGGAAGAATTCAACGATAACGAGACAATCGAATTCGATGAGTATTTTGAAGATGAAGAATAGGAGGAGCCAACTTTATGCCAAATAACAATGAACAACAAAATCAGCAGTTAACATTTGATGCAATTAAGATCGGTCTGGCTTCACCGGAGAAGATTCTGGAATGGTCAAGAGGCGAAGTTACGAAGCCGGAGACGATTAACTATAGAACACTGAAACCGGAAAAAGACGGTCTGTTCTGCGAGAGAATTTTCGGACCTAGCAAGGACTGGGAGTGTCATTGTGGAAAATATAAAAAGATCCGTTACAAAGGCGTTGTCTGCGACCGTTGTGGCGTTGAGGTTACCAAGGCAAGTGTCCGTCGTGAGCGTATGGGACACATTGCTCTGGCGGCTCCGGTTTCTCATATCTGGTATTTCAAGGGAATCCCGAGCCGTATGGGACTCATTCTGGATATCTCCCCGAGAACACTGGAGAGAGTTCTGTATTTTGCTTCCTATATCGTATTGGATCAGGGAGAGACAAGTCTGCAGTATAAGCAGGTTCTTTCTGAGGCTGAATATCAGGAAGAAAGAGAAAAATGGGGTAAAGGTTTCCGCGTAGGTATGGGAGCTGAGGCGATTCAGGAACTGCTTCAGGCAATTGATCTGGAGAAGGAATATAAAGAATTGCAGGATGCTTTGGAAAATTCTACCGGACAGAAACGTGCCAGAATTGTAAAACGTTTAGAGGTTGTAGAAGCATTCCGCGAATCTGGAAATAAGCCGGAGTGGATGATCTTAAATGCAATTCCGGTTATTCCACCGGATCTGCGTCCAATGGTACAGTTAGATGGTGGACGTTTTGCAACATCCGATTTGAATGATTTGTACAGAAGAATTATTAACCGTAACAACCGTCTGAAGAGACTGTTGGAACTGGGGGCGCCGGATATTATTGTCCGCAATGAAAAGCGTATGCTGCAGGAAGCTGTAGATGCGCTGATTGATAACGGTCGGCGTGGCCGTCCGGTTACAGGTCCTGGAAACAGAGCTTTGAAGTCTCTGTCTGATATGTTGAAAGGTAAGTCTGGACGTTTCCGTCAGAACTTGCTTGGTAAGCGTGTTGACTATTCCGGACGTTCGGTTATCGTAGTAGGACCGGAACTAAAGATTTATCAGTGTGGTCTGCCGAAAGAGATGGCAATTGAGCTGTTTAAACCATTTGTTATGAAAGAATTGGTTGCAAATGGTACAGCACACAATATTAAAAATGCAAAGAAAATGGTAGAGAGACTTCAGCCGGAGGTATGGGATGTTCTGGAAGAAGTGATCAAAGAGCATCCGGTTATGTTGAACCGTGCCCCCACACTGCACAGACTTGGTATTCAGGCATTTGAGCCGATTCTGGTAGAGGGTAAGGCGATTAAGTTACATCCACTTGTATGTGCAGCCTACAATGCCGACTTCGATGGAGACCAGATGGCTGTCCATGTGCCGTTGTCTGTAGAAGCGCAGGCTGAGTGTCGGTTCTTGCTTCTCTCTCCAAATAACCTGCTTAAACCGTCAGACGGTGGTCCGGTAGCCGTTCCTTCACAGGATATGGTACTTGGTATCTATTACCTGACACAGGAAAGACCGGGAGTGAAGGGTGAAGGGATGTTCTTTAAGAATGCCAATGAGGCAATCTTAGCTTACGAGAACGGATATATTACCTTACATTCCAAGATTAAGGTTCGTGTTACAAAGACAATGCCGGACGGAACAGAAAAGACAGGTACGATAGATGCAACTTTGGGACGTATTCTGTTCAACGAAATCATTCCGCAGGATTTGGGATTTGTAGATCGAGAAGTGGAAGGAAATGAATTGAAGCTGGAGATTGATTTCCATGTAGGAAAGAAACAGCTGAAACAGATTTTGGAAAAGGTAATCAATACACATGGCGCAACACAGACGGCCGAAGTATTGGATGATGTAAAAGCAATTGGATATAAGTATTCTACACGAGCAGCTATGACTGTATCTATTTCAGATATGACTGTTCCGCCGCAGAAACCGCAGTTGATTCAAGAAGCGCAGGATACTGTGGATAAGATTACAAAGAACTACAAACGTGGTCTTATTACAGAAGAAGAACGTTACAAAGAAGTTGTTGAGACTTGGAAGAACACTGATGATAAGCTGACAGAAGCGCTGCTTTCTGGATTGGATAAGTATAATAACATCTTTATGATGGCAGATTCCGGAGCGCGTGGTTCTGACAAACAGATTAAACAGCTGGCTGGTATGCGTGGATTGATGGCAGATACAACTGGTCGTACGATCGAGTTGCCAATTAAGTCCAACTTCCGAGAAGGACTGGATGTATTGGAGTACTTCATGTCTGCTCATGGAGCTCGTAAAGGTCTGTCTGATACGGCGCTTCGTACAGCCGATTCCGGTTACTTGACAAGACGTCTGGTAGACGTATCACAGGAATTGATCATTCATGACAGTGACTGTGTGGAAGGTACAGGAAAAGAGATTCCGGGAATGTATGTCAAAGCATTCATGGATGGAAATGAAGAGATTGAGAGCTTACAGGAACGTATTACAGGACGTTTCTCTTGTGAGGATATCAAGGATAAAGATGGTAATGTGATTGTAAAAGCAAATCACATGATTACACCTAGACGTGCCGAAAAGGTTATGAAAAAGGGTGTGGATGAGAATGGAAATCCGCTGGAACAGGTAAAGATTCGTACAATTTTGACATGTACCTGCAAGAATGGTGTATGTGCAAAATGTTATGGAGCCAACATGGCAACCGGTGAAGCGGTACAGGTTGGAGAGGCTGTCGGAATCATCGCTGCACAGTCTATCGGAGAGCCGGGTACACAGCTGACCATGCGTACGTTCCATACAGGTGGAGTTGCCGGAGACGATATCACACAGGGTCTTCCTCGTGTCGAAGAGTTGTTTGAGGCGAGAAAACCGAAGGGTCTTGCAATTATCACAGAGTTTGCAGGAACTGCAACTTTGAGTGATACAAAGAAAAAGCGTGAGGTTATTGTAACTAACCATGAAACCGGAGAATCCAAGGCGTACCTGATTCCGTATGGTTCCCGTATCAAAGTACAGGATGGACAGGTGCTTGAGGCCGGTGATGAACTGACAGAGGGTAGCGTAAATCCACATGACATTCTGAAAATTAAGGGATTACGTGCTGCGCAGGATTATCTGTTGCGTGAGGTACAACGTGTATATCGTCTGCAGGGTGTAGAAATCAACGATAAGCATATCGAGGTCATTGTACACCAGATGTTGAAAAAGATTCGTATCGAAGAGAACGGAGATAGTGAATTCCTTCCAGGAAGCATGGTTGATGTACTTGACTTCAACGATGTGAACGAGCAGTTAGAGGCAGAAGGAAAAGAAATTGCAACCGGTGAGCAGATTATGCTTGGTATTACAAAGGCTTCTCTGGCAACGGATTCTTTCCTATCAGCAGCTTCTTTCCAGGAGACAACAAAGGTTCTGACAGAAGCAGCAATCAAAGGAAAAGTGGATCATTTGATTGGATTGAAAGAAAATGTAATTATCGGAAAACATATTCCGGCTGGTACAGGTATGAAAAAGTATCGTGATGTATGTCTAAATACAGATAGAAATTTAGAGGAAGAAACATTGGGTGCTTTGGATGCCGACGAGACAGCAGCGCTGGAAGAAGTATCTGTTGAAGATGTAATGGAAATGGAAGAAGATTCTAAGGATACAGAAGAAACAGAAGTTGTTTTGACAGAAGAATAAGAAAAGGTATTTTTATGGCTGCAAGAGAGAAATCTTTTGCAGCTATATTTATGTCTTTTTTTACATGAGTTATAACGATGAATTTCTATACACGCTAAAAAATCATCAGAATATCTAAAAAAAAATCTGAAATTAAAAAAGATGGCGTAAATTCGAGCATTTAAAAATAAAAAAGGAAATAGAAAAAAATAAAATGCAAGAAAATAAAAAATAACTTGCAAAAAACTAAAATGGCAGTTATAATAGCAAGCATGGATTATTTATTTTAGGAGGATAACAACATGGAGAAGTGGATGATGTTTGTTCCATTGGCATCAGTTCTGACATTGGTATTTGCTGCATATTTGGCAATAAAAGTCAATAGACAGACAGCAGGAACAGACAAAATGAAGGAAATTGCAGGTGCAATTGCAGAAGGTGCACGTGCATTTTTGGCAGCAGAGTATAAGATCCTTGTAGTTTTTGTAGCAGTACTATTTGTACTGATTGGACTGGGAATCGGAAGCTGGGTAACAGCTATTTGTTTTGTGGTAGGTGCGTTGTTTTCAACAGTTGCAGGATATTGTGGAATGACAGTTGCTACAAAGGCAAATGTCAGAACTGCAAATGCTGCAAAAGAGAGTGGTATGAATAAGGCTCTCTCAATTGCGTTTTCAGGCGGAGCTGTTATGGGAATGTGCGTAGCAGGTCTGGGAGCGCTTGGTGTAAGCCTTGTATACATCATTACTAAAAATATCGATGTATTATCTGGATTTAGTCTGGGAGCCTCTTCAATTGCACTTTTTGCGCGTGTTGGCGGTGGGATATATACGAAGGCTGCGGATGTTGGTGCAGATCTGGTTGGAAAAGTGGAAGCGGGGATTCCAGAGGATGATCCGCGTAATCCAGCTGTAATCGCAGATAATGTTGGAGATAACGTTGGAGATGTGGCAGGAATGGGAGCAGATTTGTTTGAGTCTTATGTAGGTTCGCTTGTATCTGCATTAACACTTGGCGCAGTTGCAGCAGCAACGTCAGGCGTTTTGTATCCGCTTGTGATTGCAGCATGTGGACTATTGGCTTCTATTATTGCAACATTTTTTGTGCGAGGAGATGAGAAGTCCGATCCGCAAAAGGCGCTTACAAGAGGAAGTTATGTTTCTGCTGGATTAGTTATTATCGCATCGTTGGTATTGAGTCAGTTAGTATTCGGTAATATGAAAGCGGCAATTGCAGTAATCGCTGGATTGGTAGTTGGTGTGATTATCGGAAATGTAACAGAATATTATACATCAGCAGAATATAAACCGGTTAAGAAAATCGGGGCACAGTCAGAGACAGGGCCGGCTACTACAATTATCAGTGGAATAGCAGTAGGAATGCAGTCAACAGCGATTCCCCTTCTCCTGATTTGTCTGGGGATTTTTATTGCATATCAGGCGGCTGGATTGTATGGTATCGCACTTGCAGCGGTTGGTATGCTATCGACAACCGGAATCACAGTAGCAGTTGATGCATATGGTCCAATTGCGGACAATGCAGGTGGTATTGCAGAGATGTCTGGACTGGATGAATCCGTTCGAGAAATTACAGATAAACTGGATTCTGTAGGAAATACAACTGCTGCAATGGGAAAAGGATTTGCAATTGGTTCAGCGGCATTAACAGCGTTGGCACTTTTTGCATCATATGCAGAAGCAGTGGATCTGGATGCAATCAATTTATTAGATTATAAAGTAATTATTGGCCTCTTTATCGGCGGTATGCTTACGTTCTTATTTTCTTCGTTTACAATGGATTCAGTATCAAAGGCAGCATATAAAATGATTGAGGAAGTAAGACGGCAGTTTCGCGAGAAACCGGGGATTATGAAGGGGATTGAGAAACCAGATTATACATCCTGCGTGGCAATTTCTACAAAAGCAGCGCTTCATGAGATGTTATTACCTGGGCTTATGGCAGTTATTGTACCGGTATTGGTAGGTGTTGTGCTTGGTGTAGATGCACTGGGAGGCTTACTTGCCGGAGCACTTGTAACCGGAGTATTGATGGCGATTTTTATGTCCAATTCCGGCGGTGCATGGGATAATGCAAAGAAATATATTGAGACGGGAGCGCATGGCGGGAAAGGCAGTGAGGTGCACAAGGCGGCTGTTGTTGGAGATACAGTCGGAGATCCATTTAAAGATACATCGGGGCCATCAATTAACATTTTGATCAAGTTAATGACAATTGTGTCATTGGTATTTGCCCCATTGTTCCTTTCAATTGGAGGATTGTTGTAATATTAATATATTTATTTACAGTGTATTTAGAAAATAACTAATATAAACCCATATAAGTCGAAATCAGGCAGTACAAGTTTGGAATCAAAATGTACTGCCTGATTTATTTGTATGTGGAGTTTTAAAATTTAAATTTCTTCGCCGTTTTTATATTTATCTACTACATGCTGGATTCTCTCACTTGGGTTCAGAATGGTACTGATAGAACCGTCATGATTCAATGTGTCGATTAATAAAGCGATATATTTGCTCATATCACAATTGATATAATATGGTTTAGAAAGAAGATCCGGTGTCTGGTAAATTAAATTTGTAGTTAAAATACCGTCCAACAGTCCCTCTTCATAAGCCTGATCGAACTTGTCCATACCGTTTGTAAACAAACCAAATGTAGCGGCTGCATAGATTCTTCTTGCTTTCCGCTGTTTCAGCTGTTTTGCAACATCCAGAATACTATCTCCGGAAGAAATCATATCATCGATAATGATTACATCTTTTCCTTCTACAGAACTTCCAAGAAATTCATGTGCTACGATTGGGTTGCGTCCATCAACGATGCGCGTGTAATCTCGACGTTTGTAGAACATTCCCATATCCAATCCCAAGACATTGGCAAGGTAGATAGCACGAGCGGTGGCGCCTTCATCCGGGCTGATAACCATCATGTGATCACTGTCAATTTGAAGATCTTTTACGGTATGAAGGAGTCCTTTTACAAACTGATAAGCAGGTGTAACAGTTTCGAATCCACTCAGAGGAATCGCATTTTGTACACGAGGATCGTGGGCATCAAAAGTAATGATATTATCTGCTCCCATGCGAACCAGTTCCTGAAGTGCAAGTGCACAGTCAAGAGATTCACGACCGCTACGTTTGTGCTGACGGCTTTCGTATAGGAATGGCATAATAATATTAATTCTTCTTGCCTTTCCGCCAATTGCGGCAATGATTCTCTTTAAATTCTGAAAATGGTCATCCGGAGACATGTGGTTGATGTTGCCGGACAGAGAATAAGTAATATTGTAGTTTAAAACATCTACCATCAGGTAAATATCTTTTCCGCGGACAGATTGACCGATGATTCCTTTTGCTTCTCCGGAACCGAAACGAGGTACTTTTGCATCAATGATGAAGTTATCTTGAGCATAGCCGGTGAATACAACATCATCCTTGTATTGATGAGCGCTTTCTCCTCTCCACTTTACGAGGTAGTCATTGACTTTTCCTCCAAGCTCTTCGCATCCGGTAATTGGGATCAGACCCAATGCTCCTACAGGAATGTTCTCTAAGTTTCGTTCGCTTCTTCGCAACATGATTATTGCTCCTCTCTGTTTAGTAATTTCTTTTTAATTCGAATATCATCGCCGATGAGCTTCAGCATGATATAGTTACTTGTAATTCTGGAAAAAGATCGTTCTGTATATAGGTCAGCAAGTGCATCCAGTGAAAGATTTGTTGAAATAATGGTAGAATGCTTGCTAAGTAGACGCTCATTGATGCAAGAAAAAAATTGGGATGAAACAAAAGCGTTTGTGTATTCTGTTCCGAGATCATCGATGATCAACAAATCACAGTCATAGATGAATTCGTACATATTTTGAGCATCGACATCACCTTTATCGAAAGTGTGATGTGCCAGCGTGTTGAAAAAGGCAGGCGCTGAAAAATACAGTACGGAAAAACCGGCATCGATCAGTGCGCTGGCAATACAGTTGGAGAGGAAGGTTTTACCTACCCCGACATCTCCGTATAAAAATAGGTTTTTATGTTCTTGATCAAAAGAACGGACGAAATCCTGACAGGTCTGATACGCTTCGAGAATGACTTCTTTTGCAGAACGTCCGGATTTCGGATCTATAAAATTGTTTGAATAATAGTCTGCCGAGAATGTGTTGAAATTTTCATGAGAAAATACCCCGGATAAATTAGACTGTTGATACAAAAGTTTACTGACGGCTTTTTTAAAACAATGACATTTTTTGCCGTCGATATATCCGGTATCTTTACAGTCTGGACACTCATAGGAAGGCTCCAGATAGTCGGCAGGAAAACCGGCGGACTTTAGAAGTTCTGCCTTGCTGCTTCTTAAAATAGCCAGTTCTTCTTTTAAAGAAGAAACAGCAGTCTCATCTCCGTTCAGAAGACGTTTCCCGTATTGGACGGAAAGAATGGAGATGGATTCGTCCAGTGAACGAAATTCGGGAAGTCTAGCATATACTTCTTGATAATGATTGTCCAGAATGTCACGACTGCGCAGCTGCTTTTGTTCGTAGCTGCGCATGATTTCCTGATATTGTGAATTTCTTAATCCCACGTGGAATACTCCTTTATATTTGTAACATTAATTACTGTTCAATAAGCGTTCTTCCAAAGAATCCATATCATAACTTCTGCGTTCGAAGTTATTCAAGTTTCTAGAAGTTGGTTTGCTGCGGGAAACGGCGATTTTTTTTGCGCCCTTTTCTTTTTGAAATGCAGCATCCAGAGCGGCGATTTCCTGAAGAGTCTGTACACCTGCTTGATGCCATTTTTGTAAAATTGTATCGGCATACTCGAAACTTGGCTGATGTGTAGCAGCAATGGTTCTGTCACAAGCTTCGTGAACGATATCCAGCGAAAAACCAAAATCTTCAATCCATTTGCGGATAAAGGTGACTTCAGAATCTGCCGGTCCTCGGTTTTTGATACCGAAAGCATTTAAAACGGTATAATAGTTCTTGTTGTAAGACTTTGAACGCTGTCTTGCTGCCTCAATAGTAGTAACTCCTTCGTTATACCAGGAAAGAGCGACCTTTTGGATATAATGAATACTGTTATGTCCGCCTTCAACACAGGTTTCAATTAGATATTCAATCAAATCGGCCGGCATCAACAGTGTATCATAAAAATAAGTGATGGCATCCACATCTGTTTTGGACAATGTCTTTCCCAGATATTGCTCAGCGATAAAAAGAAGTGACTTTAGCTCTTTTTGTGCTTTAAATGAGCTGAGTGGAATCGCCTTCGGTGAAGGCTCTGGGGAGATAGATACCGGTTCTGAAACAGGAGTGGGAGGAGTCGGAAGAGATGCTTTAATCTCACCTTTGATAGTTCCCTTTTGTGTACAACTGCTGTCGGTACATATCTGTTCCAGAGCAAGTCCGGTAATCTTGCCGTCAGAATCCTCTTCCAGACTTAAAAGCCCTTCTGTTTCCCAATATCGAAATGCACGCAGAATATCCCGTTCAGTATTGTCCAAAGAATCTGCGATAGAGGAAATTGTAAGATTGGAGTAAGGATCGTCCAGATGCCTTAATAAAAAAAGGTATACTTTCACGAATTCTCCATTTGCCTTGCTCATATAATGATCAATAAAATCATTGGAAATCAGAGTTGCATTTGTCTGATATTTATTTTTTAACTTTAATGTTTTCATATCTCATCCCACCTCGAGTATGTTATCCTTTCTCAATGCGTAAAGGTATTATAGCATTTAAAAGCGGGAAGACAAAGCATTTTTTTGTGGAAAGAACGGTTTTTTTGTAGATAACTTTATGTGGAAAATGTGGATAACTTTTATTTAAGCAAGTCTTCTCCAATGTTTACAACATCTCCAGCGCCCATAGTTATCAACAAATCTCCTGAAGCACAATGCTCTTTTAGGAACGTTTCTATCTCTTCAAAGCATCCAAAGTAGTGGGCATCTGTTCCTAGCCGGGCAACTTCTGCGGCCAGATCTTTGGAAGAGACTCCGAGTGTATCTGTTTCACGTGCTGCAAAAATATCTGCGAGAACTAGATGATCGGTGTGTGAAAGCGCTTCTGCAAATTCATGGAAAAATGCCTTTGTACGTGTATAAGTATGTGGTTGGAATACGCACCATAATTCCTTATGCGGATAGTTCTTTGCAGCCTTCAAAGTGGCAAGAATCTCAGTTGGATGATGTGCATAATCATCGATAATCGTTACTCCGTTCATCATGCCCTTATATTCAAAACGGCGGTCAGTTCCTGTGAACGCAAGAAGTCCCTGTATGATCGTTTCCATTGGGATTTCCAATAGTTCGGCGGCAGCGATACAAGTCAAAGCATTAGAAACGTTATGGTATCCAGGAACTGACAACTGAATCCGACAGACAGTTTCTCCATGTTTGATCAAGTCAAAAGAAGCAAGCCCCTTTTCGTCAAAACGGACATTTTCAGAACTGTAGTCAGAGGAAATGGAAGAACCGCAGGTGACAATTCGGCAGTCAAGTCCTTCGCAGATCTCCTTGTAATTCTTGATATCGCTGTTGATGATTAAAGTTCCGTCAGCTGGAATCAGTGCCGCAAACTGATGGAATGAATGGCGAATATCTTCCAGGTCTTTGAAGAAATCTAAATGATCTTCTTCTATATTTAAAATAATTCCGATTTTTGGAAAGAAGTTCAAAAAACTGTTTGTGTATTCACAGGCTTCTGTAATAAATGTGTCGGAATGTCCGACCCGGATATTGCCACCGATAGCCTGCAAGATTCCTCCAACGGAAATTGTCGGATCTTTTTCTCCGGCAAGCAGTATGTGGGAGAGCATGGAAGTAGTAGTGGTTTTTCCATGGGTTCCGGATACTGCAATTGGAGTTTTATAATTTTTCATAAGTTGTCCCAACAGTTCCGCGCGTGTCAGCATTGGAATCTTTTTTGCTACTGCTTCGATCAATTCTGCATTTTCACGATGAATCGCAGCAGTATAGACTACGCAGTCGATTCCATCGATGATGTTGGAGGCTTTTTGTCCATAAAAGATAGTAGCACCGAGCTGCTCTAGTTTTTTTGTGAGCGGAGATTCCTTAGAATCAGAGCCGGATACGGTAAATCCTTCTTCCAGTAAAATCTCTGCAAGACCACTCATACTAATGCCACCGATGCCTATAAAATGAATGTGAATAGGTTTTTGAAAATCAATTTTATACATGAGAGTATCCCTTCTTTATTAAAATTTGCAAGTTTAGTCATAATTAGTATCTGCTAAATATATTATACTATATATGAGAAAAATTGAAAGAGGTTCTTTTTTGTTCAATCTAAACAAAAAGAACGTAAAATCAAGTAAAAAATTGTGAAATATTGTTCACATATTGGAAAAATATGATATAATAAGTTAAATGAACTAGAAATGGGGTGACAACATGGTAAAGAAAGAGATGATTGCCATGCTGCTTGCAGGTGGACAAGGCAGCCGGCTGGGGGTGCTGACTGCAAAGGTTGCAAAGCCTGCGGTAGCTTTTGGCGGTAAGTATCGGATTATTGATTTTCCACTTAGTAATTGTATTAATTCAGGCGTAGATACGGTTGGTGTTTTGACACAGTATCAGCCTTTACGATTAAATACACATATAGGAATCGGAATTCCATGGGATTTGGATCGAAATGTGGGTGGCGTATCAATACTTCCGCCGTACGAGAAAAGCTCAAATAGTGAATGGTATACCGGAACAGCTAATGCGATTTATCAAAATCTGGATTATATGCAAAGTTTTAATCCGGATTATGTGCTGATTCTTTCGGGAGATCATATCTATAAGATGGATTACGAAGTGATGCTTGATTTTCATAAGGCTAATAAAGCAGATGTAACAATTGCTGCGATGCCGGTACCTATGGAAGAAGCAAGTCGTTTTGGGATTGTCGTGGCAGATTCAGAAGGAAGAATTCAGGAGTTTGAGGAGAAGCCGGAGCATCCAAGCAGTAATTTGGCATCAATGGGAATCTATATTTTTAGCTGGCCGGTGTTGAAGGAGGCGCTAATCCGTTTGTCAGAACAGCCTCACTGCGATTTTGGGAAACATATTATTCCTTATTGTCATGCAAAGGGGCAGCGGTTGTTTGCTTATGAGTACAATGGTTATTGGAAGGATGTTGGAACGTTGAGTTCCTATTGGGAAGCCAATATGGAACTGATTGATATCATTCCGGAATTTAATTTATATGAAGAATTCTGGAAGATTTATACAAACGGCGCCAATCTTCCACCACAGTATATCGCGGAGGAAGGTGTTGTAGACCGATGCATCATCAGCAATGGAACGGAGATTTACGGAGAAGTACATAATTCTGTTCTGGGGGCTGGAATTATAGTAGGAAAAGGCAGTGTAGTGCGGGATTCTATTATTATGCGAAATGTAGTAATTGGTGAAAATTGTGTGATTGATAAGGCGATTATCGCAGAGAATACAGTGATCGGTGATAATGTAGTGATCGGAATAGGGGCAGAAGTTCCAAACCAATTAAAACCCAATATTTATAGTGGAGGTCTGGCGACAATTGGGGAGAATACCACGATTCCGGCAGGGGTTCAGATTGGAAAGAATACTGCAATCAGCGGAGAAACAGTACCTGAAGACTACAGAGAGGGAATGCTAGCAAGTGGAGAGACTTTAATAAAGGCAGGTGAGTGGAGATGAGAGCAGTTGGGATTATTCTGGCAGGCGGCAACAATAGAAGAATGCAGGAATTGACAACAAAGCGCGCAGTAGCAGCGATGCCGATTGCATCCAGTTACAGAGCGATTGATTTTGCACTGAGCAATATGACCAATTCTCATATTCAAAAAGTTGCAGTATTGACACAGTACAATGCACGTTCATTGAATGAACATTTAAATTCCTCAAAGTGGTGGGATTTTGGAAGAAAACAGGGTGGATTGTATGTTTTTACTCCAATTATTACTACGAATAATGGGTATTGGTATCGAGGAACGGCAGATGCAATTTATCAAAATCTGGATTTTTTGAAAAAATGTCATGAGCCATACGTGATTATTGCGTCCGGAGATGCAGTGTACAAGCTTGATTACAATAAGGTTCTGGAGTATCATATCGCAAAGCGGGCAGATATTACTGTAGTTGTAAAAGATCTTCCGGAGAATGAAGATGCGACTCGGTTTGGTACCGTCCGCATGAATGAGGCTTCTCGGATTGAGGAGTTTGAAGAAAAGCCGATGGTAGCGCATTCGCATACGATTTCAACAGGGATTTATGTGATGCGAAGAAGACTGCTGATTGATTTAGTCGAGCATAGTCAGGATGAGGGGCGTTATGATCTAGTGAGTGATATTTTGATTCGTTATAAAAATCTAAAAAGAATATACGGATACAAAATTAAAGGCTATTGGAGCAATATTGCAACAGTAGATTCTTATTATAAGACGAATATGGATTTCTTGAAACCGGAAGTGAGAAACTATTTCTTTAAGGAGCTTCCACAGGTGTATTCCAAGGTCAGCGATCAGCCACCTGCAAAATATAATCCGGGAGCGAATGTAAAGAATAGTTTGATCGGAAGCGGAAGTATTATTAATGGAACAGTGGAAAATTCGGTGATTCACAAAAAGGTATTTGTGGGGAATAACTGTGTGATTAAGAATTCCATCATATTGAATGATGTATATCTGGGTGATAATACATATATTGATAATTGTATTGTGGAAAGTCGCGGTACAATCCGGGCTAACACGAGATATGCCGGGGAAGAAGGAATTAAAGTTGTGATTGAAAAGAATGACCGGTATGCATTGTAGAATTTGCCTCAAAGAGCGGAGTTCGACGAAAGGAGACTGAACAAATGAGAATTACAGATGTGCGTGTACGTAAAGTTGCAAAAGAGGGGAAATTAAAAGCGGTGGTGTCGATTACAATAGACGATGAGTTTGTTGTACATGATATCAAAGTGATTGAAGGAGAAAAGGGATTGTTTATCGCGATGCCAAGTAAGAAAGCATTGGATGGAGAATACCGCGATATAGCACATCCGATTAATTCTGGTACGAGAGAGAAGATTCAGGATACCATTTTGGAAAAATACAATACCGTATTAGAAGAAACGGATATGGAAGCAGAAGTATAAGAGAATGAAACACGCAGGTCCTCAGAATATTCTGGGGACCTTTTTGGAGTCATATATGTGGGAAGTGTCCAGAGTGAATTCTAGTAGTTGATGGTGAACCGGATGTCGGAAAGTTAACCGGTAGGCGTAGAGCTGCAATTGACCGGGAACGGTGGCTCCATATTTGACATCTCCCTGGATCGGACAGCCGAGATGGGCCATCTGTACCCGAATCTGATGGTGACGGCCTGTGTCCAGTGTGATTTCTGCAAGAGACGAATGACTCCACTTTTGTATTAATTTATAGTGGAGCCGGGCCACTTTGGAACCAGGTGTATTTTGTGTGCAGATCCGGGAGGTGTTTGTTTTATTATCTTTTATAAGATAATTCGTTAAATCAGCTTCATCTGGAGAAGGAATGCCGGTTAAAAGTGCAAGGTAATGTTTCCCGAAGCCAGCTGTTGTTAGCTGTTTGTTTAAATCAGCTGCCGCTCGCTTGCTTTTGGCGAAGACGAGAAGTCCTGTGACGGGCTGGTCGAGACGGTGGATTACTGCAAGGTATGGCTGTTGCTGAGGGGACTGCTGGCGCAGATGATTTTTGAGAAGACTGACCATGTCCGGGGTTCCAATCCGGCTGCTTTGAGTTGCGATTCCGGCTGGTTTTTCGCACACAAGAATTTCGCTATCTTCATATAAAATATTTAAATTCATAAAATAAATCTCCCTGTTGCTATTTTCTTGACTTTTGCTTTAATTCTGTCTAAACTGATTATAAAATGAAAAGATTTTCGAGGTCAAGAGAAGAAAGTGAGATGATAGCATGGAAAATCAAGATTGGGAAAGATTTGGTGAAGAAATTCGCAGAAACGTGCAGGATGCGATTGACTCACGTGATTATAGTATGTTAAATCGAACAATTACAGATACGGTAAATGGTGCGGTGGATTATTTTTCGCATACCGTACGAAATGTGGGAAACTCGGTCAATGCGAATATGAAGATGCAGCAGGAAGAGGCTGCAAGGAGAAAAGAGGAAGAAGCGGCCCGAAGGCGGGAAAGTTCTGAACGGGCGCAATGGAATCAACAGGCAGGACAAAGCACTGGATACCGCTATCAAGGTACGACTGCAAAATATTCGCAGAAAAAGGCAGAGCCGATGCTATTTGCATCTACAGTCGGGAATCGCGTAGCGGGCATTCTTTTGTCGATTGCCGGATATGCAATTGCATTGCCATTTCTATTGACGGCGTTGATGGGAATGTTTATGGGTGTATTTGCAGGAAATCCGGAGGCTGGAACAGTGATGGGAGTTAGTCTTGCATTTGTAGTTGTGTTTGGCGGTTTGGGGATTTTAGGGACGAAGCTATTGAGTCGTGTTCGAAGATTCAGGATGTATATCCGGATTCTAGGCGGAAGAGAGTATTGTGATATTAAGGAGCTGCAGACTCAGACTGGAAGAGCAAAAAAGAATGTAGTGCGCGATCTTGAGCAGATGATTCAAAAAGGATGGTTTAAGGAAGGGCATATGGATTCCAAGAAAACCTGCCTGATGGTCAGCAATCAGTCGTATCATCAGTATACAGATTTGATGAGTCGAGTGGAAAACGAAGAGCGTGAAAAGAAACAGAAGGCTAAGGAAGCAGAAAAGTTGAGAAAAGAGCAGGAGGCAGCAGCACAGGGGAATCCGAATCTGCCGCCGGAAGTGCGCGAGGCAATTCGCGCAGGAGAAGAATATATTCGTAAGATTCGGGCATGCAATGACGCAATCCCGGGAGAAGAAATTTCGGCTAAGATTTCCAGAATTGAATTGCTTGTAGATCGGATTTTTGACAGAGTAGAGCAGAATCCGGATTCGGTTTCAGATTTGCGCAGGATGATGGAATATTATCTGCCAACTACAGTAAAACTGTTGGAGGCTTATGAGGATTTGGATAGTCAGCCTGTACAGGGAGCTAATATTATTTCTTCGAAACAAGAGATTGAAAAGACGTTGGATACACTGAATGTGGCATTTGAAAAATTGTTAGACAGTCTGTTCCAGGATACGGCATGGGATGTATCTTCGGATATTTCTGTGCTACATACAATGCTTGCGCAGGAAGGCTTGACAGAAGATGGCTTGAAAAAATAAAGGGAGGAAAGAACCATGAATAACGAATTTGCAAATTTGAAAACACCGACATTGACTCTGGATCCATTTCAGGAAGCGCCACAGGTGGTGACAGAAGTAAAGAAAGAAGAGCCGATGGCGGAGGAAAATGTATTATCAGATGAGGAAAAGCAGATAGTTGCAAAATTTGCAGAGCAGATTGATTTGACAAATTCCCAGATGATTCTCCAGTATGGCGCCGGAACTCAGAAAAAGATGGCTGATTTTTCGGAAACTGCACTGGAAAATGTAAAGACGAAAGATATGGGGGAAATTGGAGAGTTACTTTCCGGCGTTGTACACGAATTGAAGGATTTTGATGAGGAAGAGGAAAAGGGATTTCTTGGGTTCTTTAAAAAAGGTGCCAATAAGATTACGGCAATGAAGACGAAGTATGCAAAAGCAGAGACAAATATTAATCAAATCTGTAAAGTACTTGAAAATCATCAGGTTCAGCTGTTAAAGGATGTGGCAATTCTGGACAAAATGTATGAACTGAATTTGACCTATTTCAAAGAGTTGACCATGTACATTATGGCAGGAAAAAAGAAACTGGAAGAAGTGCGTGATACGACTCTTGCATCTTTGCTGCAGAAAGCTCAGCAGAGCGGTCTGGCAGAAGATGCGCAGGCGGCACGAGATTTGGAATCCATGTGCACCAGATTTGAAAAGAAAATTCATGATCTGGAGCTGACGAGACAGATATCATTACAGACAGCTCCGCAGATCCGATTGGTACAGAGCAACGATACCATGATGGTGGAAAAAATCCAGTCAACGGTTGTAAATACGATTCCGCTGTGGAAAAGTCAGATGGTATTGGCGCTTGGTGTTGAACATTCTGCACAGGCAGCGGAGGCGCAGCGTGAAGTGACAGATATGACGAACACATTGTTGAAAAAGAATGCGGAAAAATTGAAGATGGCAACATTGGATACTGCCAGAGAATCTGAGCGTGGCATTGTGGATATGGAGACGTTAAAAGCAACAAATGAGTCTCTTATTTCTACTTTGGATGAAGTGATGCATATTCAACAGGAAGGAAGAGAAAAACGCCGTGCGGCAGAGGCGGAGATGCTGAAATTGGAGAATGATCTGAAACAGAAATTATTGCAGATTCAAGGTTGATTCTATATAGGATGTAATATAAATGATAAGAAAATACACCCCGGATGTTGGAGATTAAACGAACATTCGAGGTGTATTTTTTTTGAGCGTTAAATTGTGTGAAAGCCTTTTCCAATGATTTCGCTTGTATTGGAAATCAGGATAAATGCAGTTGGCTCGTTTGCTTTGATGTAATTTCGGAGTTTCATTGCCTGCGGGCGATTCAGAGCGGTGAAAATGATATATTTATCGTCACCGGAAAAAGCGCCTTGTGCATTGCAGACGGTTGCACTTCGGTGAAGTTCATTTGTGATATAATCGCAAATGGGCTCTGGATGATCGCATACGACATTGAAATATTTTGAGAGGTTAAAACTTTCAATGAATGTATCAATCATAAAGGAACGGATTGCAAGTCCGAGGAAAGAGTATAATCCGGTTTCGATGTCGAATACAAAGCAGCCGGCAATGGTGATGATAATATCGGTTACAAGAAGTGCTTTTCCGATGTCAAAACTGGAATATTTTTTTAAAACCATAGCGATGATGTCGGTTCCACCGCTGGATGCACCGATATTAAATAGGATGGCGCTTCCGAGTGCCGGAAGAGCGATGGCAAAGCATAGTTCTAACATAGGCTGATCTGTCAGAGGGCCACTCATAGGATAGATGCGCTCCAGTGCAGAAAGCGTTACCGAAAGCAAGATACTGCAGTAAGCTGTTTTGGCAGCAAATTTGGTTCCGAGAATGATGAACCCAATGACAAGCAGAAGCATATTTGTGACGAATGTAAAATCACTGGCAGACATCAGACCGGCTTTGGCGATGAGGACTGCAAGACCGGTGATTCCGCCGAATGTAAAGTTGTTGGTAAACTTAAAAAAGTAAATGCCAACGGCCATAACGATGGTACTAAATGTCAGCGCTGAAAAATATTTGAGTTTTTTCATTGTAAATTGAGCCTCCGAAAGTACATTGTGAATATTATTTAGAAGGTACGATTTCCAGCCAGTATCCGTCTGGATCTTCGATAAAATAAATTCCCATGGCAGGGTTTTCAAAGCAGACACAGTTCATTTTTTTGTGCAATGCAAGTGCACTTTCGTAGTCATCTACGGTAAATGCAAGATGGATTTCATTGTCGCCAAGTTCATAGGGGCGATCCATGTCGCGAAGCCAGGTGAGCTCTAAGAGATGAGGTGTTACATTGTCACCCAGATAAACAAGTTTGAAACTGCCATCTTCTGCCTCTTTTGTTTTGGTGATGGTTAATCCAAGCGCTTTTTTATAAAAATCCAGCGATATTTCCAAGTCGTATACATTTAAATTGTTGTGAGCAAAAGTAAATTTCATTGTATGGAATCCTCCTAAAATATGTGAATTTATAATTTTCGTAACGATTATAGCAGATTCATTTCCAAATGCATAGTAGAACACATTGACTTTTGTAGAAATTTCGGTTAGAATTTCAAAGAATAGATTATTTCATATAATTTCATATTTGTTTTGAAGCAATGAACAGAATTAGTATATATGCAAGCTGGCACAGAGAGGGAGCAGATGGTGGGAGTCTCCTGCAGTGTACATATAGAACCGGTCTGGGAGCTTCCGTATGAAGATACGGCGTAAGACCGGCGTTAACGGTAAATGAAGAGAGTGATATCGAGAAGTGGTTTGGAAAAATCAAAACGATATGATTAATTAGGGTGGTACCGCCGGATTTTCGGTCCCTTTTGAGAGGGAGTGAAGGCCGGTGTTTTTTTGTTTCAATTGTTATAATTGATGGAATTAAGACAGGGAGGATGGACTCCTTAAATTATAATGAAACTGTAAAAATAAAAAAAGAGAAAGGATTAGGAATATGGCAAAGGAAAAAAAGTTAGTTGAATCAATTACTGCGCGCGATGTGGATTTTGCTCAGTGGTACACAGATGTTGTTCGTGAGGCAAAGCTTTGTGATTATTCAGGCGTAAAGGGATGTCTGAATTATTTGCCTAATGGTTATGCGATTTGGGAGAATATTCAGAAAAATCTGGATGCTCGTTTTAAAGAGACAGGAGTTGAAAATGTCTATCTTCCGGTTCTGATTCCGGAAGCGTTGCTGCAAAAAGAAAAAGATCATATCGAAGGATTTGCACCAGAGGTTGCTTGGGTGACACAGGGAGGAACGGAACCGCTGCAGGAGCGTTTTTGTATTCGTCCAACATCTGAAACTTTGTTCTGCGATGTATGGAGCAAGACAGTGCAGTCTTATCGTGACCTGCCGAAGGTATGGAATCAGTGGTGTTCTGTGCTGCGTTGGGAAAAAACAACAAGACCTTTCCTGAGATCCAGAGAGTTTTTGTGGCAGGAAGGACATACGATTCATGCGACTTATGAAGAGGCAGAAGAGAGAACACTTTTGATGCGCGATGTATATAAAGATTTTGTGGAGCAGGATCTGGCAATTCCGCTTGTGACAGGTAAGAAAACACCGAGTGAGAAATTTGCGGGAGCACAGGATACTTACACAATCGAAGCATTGATGCACGACGGTAAGGCACTGCAGTCCGGTACAAGCCATTTCTTCGGAAATGGATTTGCAGATGCTTATGGCATCAGTTATTCCGATAAAGAAAATAAGCTGCACAGTGTATATGAGACTTCCTGGGGATTGTCTACTAGAATTATCGGGGCAATTATTATGGTACATGGAGATGACAGCGGTCTTGTGCTTCCTCCACATATCGCACCGGTGCAGGTTCGTGTGATTCCGGTTGCTCAGCATAAAGAGGGGGTTCTGGAGAAGGCAAACGAATTGCTTGCAGCGTTGAAGGCGGCAGGATATCGTGCGGCAATTGATGATTCAGAAAAGAGTCCGGGATGGAAGTTTAGTGAGCAGGAAATGCTTGGTATTCCGACACGTATCGAAATTGGACCAAAGGATATTGAAAATGGACAGGTGGTTGTTGTTCGTCGTGATACGAGAGAGAAGATCATTGTTCCGATCGATGAAGTGACAAGCAGACTTTCTGAGATTTTGGAAACAGTACAGAAAGCATTGTTTGAAAAAGCGAAAGCATTTTTGGATTCTCATATTCATGTTGCAACAAATATGGATGAGATGAAAGCAACTGCAGAAAATGAAATCGGTTTTATCAAGGCAATGTGGTGTGGAGACGAGGCTTGTGAAGAGATGATCAAAGATCAGACAGGCGGCGTGACCTCAAGATGTATTCCGGAAGAACAGGAACAGATTTCAGATGTGTGTGTATGTTGTGGCAAACCAGCTAAACATATGGTTTACTGGGGAAAAGCATATTAAAAGAAATGTAAAATCTGAGAAAAGTCCTTGACTTTCCAAATAAAACGTACTACACTAAACGAGTGTGCATGGGAATACACTGTATTTTTGTGCGCCGAATAAGATAATAATTACATTATCTGCAACCTCTCCGGTTTCTTTACCGGAGACAACGAAATCATAGGAGGTGAAAAAGAATGCCAACATTTAACCAGTTAGTTAGAAAAGGACGTCAGACTTCTGAAAAGAAATCTACAGCACCGGCACTTCAGAAAGGATGGAACTCCCTTCAGAAGCGTGCAACTGATGTATCTGCACCACAGAAGAGAGGTGTTTGTACAGCAGTTAAGACAGCTACACCTAAGAAGCCTAACTCAGCTCTGAGAAAAATCGCCAGAGTTCGTCTTTCTAACGGAATCGAAGTAACAAGCTACATCCCAGGAGAAGGACACAACCTTCAGGAGCATAGCGTTGTTCTGATCCGTGGAGGAAGAGTTAAGGACCTGCCAGGTACAAGATACCACATCGTCAGAGGTACACTTGATACAGCAGGTGTTGCTAAGAGAAGACAGGCTCGTTCTAAATACGGCGCTAAGAGACCAAAAGACGCTAAATAAGAAACAGAGCGCTTAGCAAAGAAGTAACTAAATAGTTAAATCGTATCACAAACAGAACTATGATTATCGTACCTTATTGGACGATACGTTCAATAAGTTAGGGCTGCGGATTTAGATACAATCGTCCCGCGGCCGCGACACATGAATTGTGATTCCATAGAAAGACACATGTGAGTACCGATGAATTAATCCCGGAAAGAATCCGGAAATTATGATTAAGGAGGGAAGGACCGTGCCACGTAAAGGACATACTCAGAAAAGAGACGTATTAGCGGATCCAATATACAACAATAAAGTTGTTACCAAACTTATCAACAACATCATGCTGGATGGTAAGAAAGGTGTAGCACAGAAGATTGTATACGGAGCATTTGAAAGAGTTGAAGCAAAGGCTGAGAAACCAGCGATCGAGGTGTTCGAGGAAGCTATGAACAACATCATGCCGGTACTGGAAGTTAAGGCAAGACGTATCGGTGGAGCAACTTACCAGGTACCGATCGAAGTTAGAGCAGAGAGAAGACAGGCTCTTGCACTTCGTTGGATGACAATGTTCTCTCGTAAAAGAGGCGAGAAGACAATGGAAGAAAGACTGGCAAATGAAATCCTGGATGCAGCTAATAACACAGGAGCATCTGTGAAGAGAAAAGAAGACATGCATAAGATGGCAGAGGCTAATAAGGCATTTGCTCACTATAGATTCTAATAGGAGGCAACAATGGCTGGAAGAGAATATCCATTAGAGAGAACCAGAAATATTGGTATTATGGCTCATATCGATGCTGGTAAAACTACGACAACAGAGCGTATTCTTTACTACACAGGTATTAACCATAAGATCGGTGATACTCATGAAGGTACTGCTACTATGGACTGGATGGAACAGGAGCAGGAAAGAGGTATCACAATCACTTCAGCAGCTACAACATGTCACTGGACATTGCAGGAAAACTGCAAACCAAAGGCTGGTGCGTTGGAACACCGTATCAATATTATTGATACTCCAGGACACGTTGACTTTACAGTTGAGGTAGAGCGTTCACTTCGTGTTTTGGACGGAGCAGTTGGTGTGTTCTGTGCCAAAGGTGGAGTAGAGCCTCAGTCAGAAAACGTATGGCGTCAGGCTGACACATACAATGTACCGAGAATGGCATTTATCAACAAGATGGACATCCTTGGTGCAAACTTCTACGGAGCAGTAGAACAGATTAAGACAAGATTAGGAAAGAATGCAATCTGCATTCAGCTTCCAATCGGAAAAGAAGATGATTTCAAAGGTATTATCGACCTGTTTGAAATGAAAGCTTATATCTACAACGATGATAAGGGTGACGACATCTCTATCGTTGACATTCCGGAAGAAATGGCAGATGAAGCTGAATTATATCGTACAGAGCTTGTAGAGAAAATTTGTGAGCTGGATGACGATTTGATGATGGCATACCTTGAAGGTGAAGAGCCATCAGTTGAAGAGTTGAAAGCAGTTCTGAGAAAAGCAACTTGTGAGTGTGCAGCAGTTCCAGTATGTTGTGGAACAGCTTACAGAAACAAAGGTGTTCAGAAATTGTTGGATGCTGTAATTGAATATATGCCATCGCCAGTTGATGTACCTGCAATTCAGGGTGTTGACATGGATGGCAATGAAGTAGTGAGACACTCTTCTGACGAAGAGCCGTTCTCCGCATTAGCCTTTAAGATTATGACAGACCCATTCGTAGGTAAGCTTGCTTACTTCCGCGTATATTCAGGAACAATGAACTCCGGTTCTTACGTACTGAATGCTACGAAGGGCAAAAAAGAGCGTGTTGGACGTATCCTTCAGATGCACGCTAACAAGAGACAGGAACTTGATAAAGTATACTCAGGAGATATCGCAGCAGCAATCGGATTTAAGTTCACATCTACAGGTGATACAATCTGTGATGAGCAGCATCCAGTAATCCTTGAGTCTATGGAGTTCCCAGAGCCAGTAATCGAGCTCGCAATCGAGCCGAAGACAAAAGCTTCCCAGGGTAAACTTGGTGAGTCTCTTGCAAAACTTGCAGAAGAAGACCCAACATTCCGTGCTCATACAGATCACGAAACAGGACAGACAATCATTGCTGGTATGGGAGAGCTTCACTTGGAGATTATCGTAGACAGACTTCTTCGTGAGTTCAAGGTAGAAGCTAACGTAGGTGCACCACAGGTTGCTTACAAAGAATCCTTTACAAAAGCTGTTGATGTAGATAGCAAATATGCAAAACAGTCTGGTGGACGTGGACAGTACGGACACTGTAAAGTTAAATTTGAGCCTACAGACGTTAACGGTGAGCAGACATTCTTCTTCGAGTCTACAGTAGTAGGTGGAGCTATTCCTAAGGAATACATTCCAAAAGTTGGAGAAGGTATTGAAGAAGCTATGAAATCTGGTATCCTTGGTGGATTCCCAGTAGTAGGTATCAAAGCTAACGTATATGATGGATCATACCACGAGGTCGATTCTTCAGAAATGGCATTCCACATTGCAGGTTCTATGGCATTCAAGGATGCTATGAAACAGGCAGCTCCAGTTCTTCTTGAGCCAATCATGAAGGTTGAAGTAACAATGCCAGAAGAGTACATGGGAGATGTTATCGGTGATATCAACTCTCGTCGTGGACGTATCGAAGGTATGGATGACCTCGGCGGTGGAAAGATCGTTAGAGGATATGTTCCGCTTTCAGAAATGTTCGGATACTCTACAGACCTTCGTTCCAGAACACAGGGACGTGGTAACTACTCAATGTTCTTTGAGAAGTATGAGCCAGTACCGAAGTCTGTACAGGAAAAGGTGTTATCTGCAAAAAACGACTAAAATAAATAAATGTTAGAAAAATGCTTGAAAATCGGTTGACTTTGAAATATAATCAAAGTTAGCCGAGCGAAAGCGAAACAAAATAAATTAGCCTGTTTAACAGGCGGTATTATTAAGGAGGACATTCAAAATGGCTAAAGCTAAATTTGAAAGAAGCAAACCACATTGTAATATTGGTACAATCGGTCACGTTGACCATGGTAAAACAACTCTTACAGCAGCTATCACAAAAGTTCTGTCTGAAAGAGTTGAAGGAAACGCAGCAGTAGATTTTGAGAATATCGATAAAGCTCCAGAAGAAAGAGAGCGTGGTATCACAATTTCTACATCTCACGTTGAGTATGAGACAGCTAACAGACATTATGCACACGTTGACTGCCCAGGACATGCTGACTACGTTAAGAACATGATTACTGGTGCTGCTCAGATGGATGGAGCTATCCTTGTTGTAGCTGCTACAGACGGTGTTATGGCTCAGACAAAAGAGCATATCCTTCTGTCCCGTCAGGTTAACGTTCCATATATCGTTGTTTTCTTGAACAAATGTGATATGGTTGATGACGAAGAGCTTATCGAACTTGTAGAAATGGAAGTAACAGAAGCTCTGGAAGAGTATGAATTTACAGATTGCCCAATCATCAAAGGATCTGCTTTGAAAGCTCTTGAGGATCCACACAGTGAGTGGGGAGATAAGATCATGGAACTCATGGCTACAGTTGATGAGTATATTCCGGATCCAGAACGTGAAACAGATAAGCCATTCCTGATGCCTGTAGAGGACGTATTCTCTATCACAGGACGTGGAACAGTTGCTACAGGTAGAGTAGAGCGTGGAACACTTCACGTATCTGACGAAGTTGAAATCATCGGTATCCATGATGATGTTAAGAAGACTGTTGTAACAGGAATCGAGATGTTCCGTAAGCTTCTTGATGAGGCTCAGGCTGGAGATAACATCGGAGCACTTCTTCGTGGTATCCAGAGAACAGAGATCGAAAGAGGACAGGTTCTTATCAAACCAGGTACAGTAAACTGCCATAAGAAATTCACATGCCAGGTTTACGTACTGACAAAAGACGAAGGTGGACGTCATACTCCATTCTTCAACAACTACCGTCCACAGTTCTACTTCAGAACAACAGACGTAACAGGTGTTTGCGATCTTCCAGAAGGAATCGAGATGTGTATGCCTGGAGATAACGTAGAGATGACAGTTGAACTGATTCATCCAGTAGCTATGGAAGAAGGACTTCGTTTCGCTATCCGTGAAGGTGGACGTACAGTAGGTTCTGGTACAGTAGCTAAAATTATTGAGTAATCAATAATCAGTTATCATACTAAATAAAACATTAAGCCCTAGAAACTGAGGTTTCTAGGGCTTTTTTTCTTGCATTTTGAACCGAATATTAGTATGATTGTGGTATGCAAATATACAGAGAGTACGAAAAGAAAAACGAAAAAGTCTGTAAAATGAAGGAAAAGGAATGAAAAAGTTCAAAAAAGTTATGGGGATGGTACTATCGGTTTTGATGATTGCAGCGATGTTGATCGGCTGCGGAGGAAAGCCGAAGATTGATCCGGTAAAAACGGTTCAGTCTATGATGGATGCTGCATTAAAGGGTGAAGTTACTGAATATGCAAAGATAACAGGAGAATCGGAAGAGGATTTAAAGGAAGAATATGAAGAATTGTTAGATATGCTTTTGACACAGATTGACGCCGAACTGAGTGTATTTGGAATGACAGGTTTAGATACAAGAACCCTTGCTGAGAAAATGATTTCTTCAGTGAAATACGAAGTGAAAGATGCGACGGAAGATAAAGACGGAAATTATACAGTAAATGTATTGGTATACCCATCCGATTTTGTAGAGCTTGCAATGCAGGAAACAATGAAAGGCGCAATGGCTACCGGCAGTTTGGATCAGCTGGGAGAAGTTGTCATGAATGCTTATGAGAGTGCGCTTTCAAATCAGACATTTGGGGAGCCAGAAAGTTTCCCGGTAAGAATTATGTACGATGAAGAGAGCAAGCAGTACGAAGTTGAAGAAGAGGATATGACAGCCATCGGAACTAGATTCTTCGCTTTGCCTGAAGAATTGTCAATTGCATCAGGAAAAGATTATGGAAATCAATATCTGAATTGGTTGAAAGAAGATTGGACTGCTGCAGATGATGCAGAGAAAGCCAATTGCTGTATGGCGATCATACAAAAGATTGGCGGATTTTCAGATGAAGAAATAGGTATGATTGACACAGCGGAGCCGTTAATACAAGAATCTATAAAACAAATGAAAGATGGAATCAATATGATTTATGACAATGGAGTCAATATGAGTATTGGTGACTTTACGGAATATATGATGTCAATGGGATTAATGTAAGAGAAAGAGGACTTGAAAATGGCGGGATTTACTTATTATACACCGACAAAAGTAGTTTTTGGAAAAGAAACAGAACAGCAGACAGGGGAGCTGGTTAAAGCAGCCAGAGCGAAAAAAGTGTTGATTCACTATGGAAGTGGAAGTGTAATCTGAAGTGGGCTTTTGGACAGGGTAAAGGAGACGTTGTGCAAGGAAGAGATTGAATATGTAGAATTAGGTTGCGTTGTTCCGAATCCCAGATTGTCTCTTGTGTACGAAGGAATCGAGTTGGCAAAGCGGGAAGGCGTGGATTTTATTCTGGCTGTTGGCGGCGGAAGTGTGATTGATTCTGCAAAAGCGATTGGATATGGAGTGGCGAACGAAGGAGATGTATGGGATTTTTATGACCGGAAACGGACTGCGGATGCTTGTGTTCCAATTGGTGTGATACTGACAATTGCCGCAACCGGAAGTGAAATGAGCGATTCGTCTGTTATAACAAAAGAAGAAGGCTGGGTGAAACGGGGGTATAATAGTGATCTTTGCCGTCCGGTATTTGCAATTATGAATCCGGAACTGACGATGACACTGCCGGATTATCAGACGGCATGTGGGTGTGCGGATATTTTGATGCACACGATGGAACGGTATTTTACAAACGGAGACCAGATGGAGATTACAGACAGCATGGCAGAGTCGTTATTACGAACAGTAATGAAAAATGCGTTGATTCTTGTAAATGAACCGGATAATTATGATGCAAGAGCAGAAATTATGTGGGCAGGTAGTCTTTCGCACAATGGGCTGACCGGTTGTGGAAGTACAGATAAAGATTTTGCCACCCATGGTCTGGAGCATGAGATTGGGGGAATGTTTGATGTTGCTCATGGCGCTGGATTGACGGCAATCTGGGGAAGCTGGGCAAGATATGTGTATCGGGACTGCCTGCATCGTTTCTCGAGATTTGCAGTAAATGTGATCCAGATTGATCCGAAAGATAAAGAAGAGGAAATGGTAGCGCTTGAGGGAATTGAGGCGATGGAAGAGTTTTTCCGAAAAATCAATCTGCCGGTTACGATGAAGGAGCTGGGAATTGAGCCGACAGATGAACAGATAGAAGAACTGGCAAGAAAGTGCAGTGTTGCCTGCGGTGGAAAAAAAGGTTCGGCAAAGGTATTAAAAGAATCAGATATGAAGATAATATATGAAATGGCACGATAAAAAATGAAACAAGGGAGACAAGAGCATTGAAACGATTTTTAGATTGTACAGCATCAGATTTTAATAAAATGAATAAAAAGGAATTATTGGAGGCAATATCTGCCAGCGAAGGACGTCTTTTGGTATGTGAAACAATCGGAACGCTACAGCCAATGCTGGGAGATGTGACGAATGCAGAATTTGCAGCTGCAATGGGTGCGGATATCATTTTACTGAATATTTTTGATGTAAACCACCCAGTTATCCAAGGACTTCCGCAGACAGAAGATGCAGAAGTTATTCATAAATTAAAAGAATTGATTGGAAGACCGATCGGTATCAATCTGGAACCCTTGGAGCAGGGCAAAGGCAGTACGGTGGAGACCGGCGAAATGTGGCAGCTTACAACCGGACGTGCAGCAACCTTGGAAAATGCAAAAAAAGCAGTAGAAATGGGTGTTGATTTTATCGTATTGACCGGCAATCCGGGAATCGGTGTGACCAATGCCGCAATTACAGATACTCTTCGTTTATATCGAAAAGAACTGGGAGATCAAGTGGTGTTAATTGCTGGGAAAATGCATGCATCCGGTATTTTAGCTGAATCAGGAGAAAACATAATTACAAAAGCAGACGTACAGAGTTTTGCCGAGGCTGGGGCAGATATTATTTTGATGCCGGCGCCGGGCACTGTACCGGGAATTACGATGGAGTATGTGAGAAGTCTGGTTGTTTGTGCCCATAGTCTTGGGAAAATGACGCTGACAGCCATTGGAACTTCTCAAGAGGGTGCAGATACCGATACAATCAAAGAGATTGCGTTGATGTGTAAAATGACAGGAACAGATCTCCATCACTTGGGAGATGCCGGTTACGGCGGCATGGCGCTGCCGGAAAATATTCTGGAGTATGGAAAAGTGATTCGCGGGATTCGCCATACCTATCATCGGATGGCGGTTTCAGTTCGGCGATAAAAAGAGAGTCAACAATATCTGCTCCTTTCATATACTAGTATAAGAGTGAATGAAAGGAGCAGTTTTATGCCATATTCAATTATGCTAGATGCCGGTCATGGTGGTCGTGATCCGGGAGCCGTTTATCAGGGAAGACGAGAAAAAGACGATACGTTGCGTATGGTTTTGGAATTAGGTGAAATATTACAGAATAACGGCATTGATATTGAATATACCCGCACAACAGATGTCTATGAATCGCCGTACGAAAAAGCAATGGAGGCAAATCAGGCAGGCGTTGATTTTTTTATTTCCATTCACAGAAATTCATACCCTACGGATAATGTTGTTTCAGGTGTAGAATCTTTGATATATGATTTGAGTGGAATTAAACTGCGGAGAACATCAACGAGCAGTTGGAAGCGGTTGGATTTGTCAATAAAGGTGTCAAAGCACGGCCTAATCTGGTTGTACTAAAACGAACAACGATGCCGGCAGTATTGGTGGAATTAGGATTTATTAATTCAGAAACAGATAATCAGCTTTTTGATGATAATTTTGAGGATATCGCACAGGCAATTGCAGAGGGAATTTTGGATACACTGGAAATGGACGGGATAATCGAAACAGAGAACAGATATCAAGTGCAGGTAGGTGCATTCCGTAATCCTGCATATGCCAATCGTGTGATGAATGAATTAAAAGCACAGGACTATCCGGCGGTGGTTCAAGAAGAAAATGGATATTTCAGGGTCAGAGTCGGGGAGTATGCTGATTTAGATGATGCATCAGATATGGAACGACGCTTGAAAAGAGCAGGGTATCCGACCTTGATTGTAAGTACATGAGGGATACGAGACATACGCAATAGAATTTTATAAAGAAACGAAACAAGGCTTAAAATACCTAAAAAATCTGGCAGGTATTTTAAGCCTTTTATAAACAATATTCCCAAAAGGGATTCCAGTCACTATAGTCTATATAAAATGAATAAATCTTGTAAACTATCTGAATCATATAGGCTTTAACTGTCTGGCAACCGCTATTGCAAGTTCTTTACAGAATAAAGAAATCTCCTCTTGGCTGAGATTATCCTTAAAGATGCAGTTTGCAGCATTACAAGTATAAGGTGGCTGTGCTCTCTTACATTTCTGTTTTATCCGAAAATAAAGGGTGCGCAGAAGATTCGAGTTCTGTGTATTTGTTGTATCCAGATACTGATTCAATATTTCAGGATCTCCTTTTTCCAAGGTTGTCTCAAAAGCATGACGAATTGCTCGTTCAACGCTGGTAGCGGTCGTTCCATGTATGGACGCGATCTCAGAATAGAGCGAACAGATTTTACCCTCCGGGTAATACGGATCTGTATCAAAAAGTTCTACAGCATCACAAATGTAAGTAGTCCCCTTGATGCGTGCTGGCATCCCCATCCTTAACAGCACGTTCATCGTCTCATTTCTAATCAAAATATCTCATCCTTTCTTATTGCTGGCTGGAAACGTATATGACCTATTTTTTGTGAAAAATAAACAATGCAATGTACTTAGTCTACGACAATAATGTACAAATGTCAACTGAAAATTACAACTTTCTTGTAAAGTTTATTGAAATTACAAGAAAGTTGATGTATATTAAATGTAATTAATTATTTAAATAAAAATTAGTTAAGGGAGGTGAATATTTGTGTTAGGAGAGAGAATACGTTTTCGAAGGACGGAACTACATATGACCAGAAATGAACTTGCAGAGAAGCTCCATGTAGCGCCTTCTTCTATTGCGAACTATGAGAATGGAGGCAGCTGTCCGAAACCAGATATTCTTATTTCTTTGTTAGAAGTGTTAAGGGTCGATGCAAATTATTTGTTTCAGGACTATTTGCTCAATAGCAAAGTTCGAAGTCTGTATGGGCGAGAACTGACAGCAATCGAAGAACAAGTTCTGGTGAAATACCGGCATTTATCGGAAAATGGAAAGCGGATGGTGCGTATGGTTATTGAAGAGGAATATCGCAGACAATCAGGTGATGACTGGATAGAATATCCCTGTCTTCAACCGGGGCTGAGAAAGCTGAATTGTGGATTTTTGCTATATCCGGAAAGTACAAAAGTGTTTTTTGAGAAGAAGTATGCCTATGAAGGAATGGAATTTTGTTTTCAGATTCGTGCATCTCAGTATGAGCCGATTTATAAAAAAGACACAGTGCTGGCGCTAAAAAAAGAGGCGGCAAAACACAATGAAATCGGTCTTTTTCGGTTAAATGGGGTGTATTATCTGCGTGCGCTATATAAGGTCCGAAAGGACTGTAAATTGTGCGCTCTTAGTGTGACAGAACCGGACATAGAAATTACGGCACAGGATCAATTTGAATGTATTGGCAAGGTGCTGGGAGTGATTTCCGGAACTTCGGAGATTGTCAGCGACCAGGATCCAGATAAAGGCATAGAAAACGAGAGGGGATAGATTTTCTATGATTTTCGATTGTGTTTTTTTTCGCAATAGGCTATAATGGAAAAAGGTTGAAAAACAAATTTCCCGTAGAAAGTCAGGCGGGTTAAAGAATTGGAGGAAGATATTATGTTAGTATCAGCAAAAGAGATGCTTCAGAAAGCAAAAGCAGGACACTATGCAGTTGGACAGTTCAATATCAACAATCTTGAGTGGACAAAGGCAATCCTTGAGACAGCAGAGGCTTGCAAGTCTCCGGTAATCTTGGGAGTGTCTGAAGGCGCAGGAAAGTACATGACAGGGTATAAGACTGTTGTAGGTATGGTAAATGGAATGATGGAAGAATTGGGAATCACGGTTCCTGTAGCTCTTCACTTGGATCATGGTAGTTATGAAGGATGTTTGAAATGTGTTGAAGCTGGATTTTCTTCAATTATGTTTGATGGTTCACATTATCCAATCGAGGAAAATGTTGCAAAGACAAAAGAATTAGTTAAAATTGTGGCAGAGCATGGCCTGTCTCTGGAAGCAGAAGTTGGCTCCATCGGAGGAGAAGAAGATGGTGTTGTAGGAAAAGGCGAGTGTGCAGATCCTCAGGAGTGTAAGATGATCGCAGATCTCGGAATTGATTTCCTTGCAGCAGGTATCGGTAATATTCACGGAAAGTATCCATCAAATTGGGAAGGCCTTAGCTTTGAAACTCTGGATGCAATTCAGCAGTTGACAGGTGAGATGCCTCTCGTACTTCACGGAGGAACAGGAATTCCGGAAGATATGATTAAAAAGGCAATTGATCTTGGAGTAGCTAAAATTAATGTAAATACAGAATGCCAGCTTTCTTTTGCAGCTGCAACACGTAAGTATGTAGAAGAAGGAAAAGATCTGGAAGGAAAAGGATACGATCCTCGTAAATTGTTAAAACCAGGATACGAAGCAATCAAAGAGACTGTAAAAGAAAAGATGGAACTGTTTGGTTCTATTGGAAAAGCTGAGTAAGCAGTAAATAGGAAATTATAGTAAATATTAAAAAAATGCCCTGACGGAAAGTACATGCAAGGTAATGTCTTTCTGTCGGGGCATTTTTGTAGTGAGGATCAGTCGATAATTTTTATGTTTTTATATTTTTTATATGAGGATGGAAGGTCTATATCCGTTAAAATGATGGAAGAATCAAAGTCAGCAAAGGTAACAGAAGAAACGGTGTCGAACTTTGAACTATCACAGAGTAAATATTTTTCCGTGCTCTGTTGCATTGCAGCTGATTTTACTTTTGCCTCGGATACATCGGGGGTTGTGAGCCCTTGTTTCACGGTGATTCCGTTGGAGCCAAAAAAACCCTTGGTAAAATGAAAACGTGATAAGTATTCACAGGTATCTACACCGGTTAATGCCTCTGTTCTGGATTTTAACAGACCACCGGGCAGATAGACCTGATAGCCGCGGGCGCTAAGTTCACGTGCATGAGAAATTGCATTTGTTACAAAAATTGTCTTTTGAGATGTTAGGAATTCTAAGAGCAGACCGGTAGTAGTTCCTGCATCCAGATAGACCATGTCTTCATCACGAATCAAAGATGCCGCATATTTGGCAATCAGCAGTTTTTTATCGTGGTTCATGGTTTCACGTTCTGAGATATCTAGATCAGCAGTGATCTTTTTTGAAGTACTAAGTGCACCGCCGTGAACCTTTGTGATGAGTCCCTTTCGGTCAAGGTCAGTCAAATCCCGGCGTATCGTGGATTCTGAAGCTCCGAGAAGTGTGATAAGATCAGGGACGGAGGCACCACCATTTGTATCAATATACTGGATGATTCGTTGTTTTCGTTCTTCAGTTAACATATTTTAAAACTCCTTTTATATGATATAACTTAGTATTCTTTGCTTTGTTTCTATATGTATATACTATTATAAGTGATAGTGAACGGTTTTTACAAGATTTTGAACGGAAATGATTGACAATGAACGGAAATGGTTTTATAATATGCATATAAAGTCAAAATAAATCAAAAACATTCAAAATCATTTAAGAAAGACTAACTATTAAAAGTCAAGTCTAAAATGAAAGTTTTTTGAATGA
>ENA-UONQ01000554-UONQ01000554.1-human-gut-metagenome-genome-assembly--contig:-CS26-NODE-554-length-46007-cov-9.530401_pt1 | contig 46007 bp, 35 predicted proteins | sample MGYA00242460_ERZ724007 | MGnify/ENA metagenome assembly ERZ724007
TGGACAGTTACGTTGGGAAAGATTGCCTTCGCCCCTTCCTCCAGACCGCTTACTCCATCCATGGAGAGGAACAGAACATCCTCTACACCTCGGTTTTTGATCTCGTCGAAGATCTGCATCCATTGGTGTTTGCTTTCCGATTCGCTCAGCCACAAGCGGCAATTCAAAGGAAAATAAGGAGAACTCCTACCTATTTGCGATAGCTGCCTATATTATTGGTTTATAAATAATCTATTCTGTTCAAAATAAAACGATATCTTCTATATTATGACCGCTTTTAGAAAATATCTTTTTTAAATTATTGTGAAAACAATTCGCATTGTAATTGTTTAACTTAACGATAATCAATTTGCTTTTTGCACGTGTAACCGCTACATAATGGTTGTATATACTCGACATATCAGACAGTCGATAATCCTCTGCAAATACAATTACCTGTTCAAACTCCAATCCCTTTGAAGAGTGGAATGTGATTGCGATGTGTTTGTATTTATCCGCTTCAAATGCCACATGAAAACTGGTATCAGAAATTGTTTTGAATAATTTGTCTATGTGTTCAGGGCGAGTATCATATCCAAGATATTCAGCCAATGCTGTGACACACAAGCCGAAAGACTGCTCATCATCTATAGTCTCTTCAATTCTTTTGAGTAATCTTTTTACGGTAGATACTGTTTTGCGACTTTCATTTCCCTCAACAGGTATTTCCGAAATTACATCATATGCAGAATACTTTTCAATTATAAGGTATTTAGCAATTGCTGTATAAAGCCACGCTGTATCTGTTGTAATATCAGCAATAGGAGTCTGTGGGATATAAACATACTCTAAACCGTTTGTTGTTAATTCACTTGCTCCTATTCGTGCGTTATCATTAGAAAACCGCAATAATGCTGACTTTTTATCGGGAACAATATTAGACAATACTTCTGTTGCCCAATTTGCCTTTGTAGGAGAAAGCCACACAATATTATCTATATTTTCCGTAGGATTGTAAAGACTTCTTGTCTCATCACATAATATATTAGAATAATTCTGTATTTGTTGACAAGAGCGAAAATTTTCTCCCATAAATATCTTTTTAAAATTTGGTTTGTTCCAGATGCTTTTAAAAGCCTCTGGATAAGCACCCCTCCATATATAAATCGATTGCTTTTCATCTCCCACAACAAAGGTTTCGATATTCAATTCATCACATAAATACATAAAGAATTTATGCATTGATTTGTCGCAATCTTGATATTCATCGATATATATTTTAAAATATTTTGCTTGAAGATAAAGCCTACAAGCCGAAGAATTTTCTACAATTTCTTGAGCCAAATCAAAAATAAAGTTCCTTTTATTATCTCGATATGAGCAGAGGATACCTTCATTCCTTATTTTTTCAATAGCTTCTTGAAAAGTATCAACTTTAGCTGAATAGTCCGTACTCATGTCCAAATCGAAATCAGCACCATAGACATCCTTCATAAAAGGCTTTATAACTTCCTCAATAACGAAACTGTTGTTTGTTCCAATGAAGTGTTGAACTACATCGACAGACAATCTATCCTTTATTTCTTGTGCTGCTTTTATTGTAAAAGTAATTGCAGCAATAACTTTATGTGTATGATTATCATCAATTTCCTTAGCAATTTTATTAACCATTGTATGGGTTTTTCCTGTTCCTGCACTTGCCCTTACTATTAAGTTGCCGGGAGTTTCTACTATTTTCTCTTGAATTGGAGATAGTTTCATTCGGCAACCTCCTTCAAACATGCAAAGTTGTAATGATTATAGATTGTTCTGCAATCTGTATCCGAAAGTTTCTCAATCAACTCCACCATATGATAGTGCTTTGCATCTTGTAAATATTTAACAGGATTATCATTATCCAATAAAGCAGATAATCTATCATGCAAAAACTCGTCTAAATCATTTTCTAAATCCACTTTTGATAAGAAAATATGAAAGTCACTTCGTATTTTATCCAAAGTATTTATATTTGAATTATATAAACTCCTCTTGACAGAAACAGAATTTTCTTGAATTTGTTTAGTAGGCAGACGCTTTTCCCCAATATAATTATTACAGCGTGAAAAGCCTAAAACGCTATATGTGCCTTTTCCTGTTACCGCTCTCAAATCATTGTCAGTTTTTACCACATTAAAAATTTCAAGTTCATCCAGGATAGAAAAATATGTTTCAAATCCCACACCATCAACTGGTAAAATATATATTCCATCTACTTCATAAAAAGGATGCACTACTGAAAGGACTTTGCTAAATAGCATATATTCAGATGGTCCTTCAACCAAAAGTACTTTGTTAGCAAAGATTGCTTCTGACAAACAACGGTTTAACATCTTCCTGTTTTTCTCATAAACATCAGGCACTTTATAAAATGTGCTAATACTATTGATTTTTCGCTCACTATATATTCGAACTAAATTTACATTATCCATTTCATAAAGAACAAAAGGCGAATGAGTTGTTACAAACAAGTATGTGTATTTGCTATCGGTAAAAAGTATTTGTGATAATGCAATCTGCATAGACTTATGAAGATGGTTTTCAGGCTCCTCAATTAAAAACAAATTGATTTTCTTTTCCGCATTTTCATCTGACAGTATGTCGTATATTGAATATGCCAATAACTTTTTCCTACCTTCCCCAGCAGTAGGATATAAATTATTATCATTATCTTGTTTAATATATGGGATGATATTTGAGTACAATCCCTTTACTGCGATTTCGGATTTTATTGAAACAGATATCCCTTCATCATGGAATTTTTGATATTCTGGAGTAAGTTTATCCTCAAATTCCTTAATTCCAGACAGAGAAGCAATATGACCATTCAAATCATCAACTGTATTTTGAATTTTTGCCAGAATATCTTTATCTTCATCCTTTTCATTTCTGACAAGCTGGCTCACATTCTTTTTAAATAGGGAATACAAATCAACATAAGAATCAATATAAATGACATTAAATACATAGTCTATTTCATATAGATATCCTCTTTGCTTCATTTCGTAAAGATGATTAATATCACCACCCCACGATAATATCGGTAGAGCGAGCATTTCTGTTTTGCTATATTCTGCAAAAAGCTTTATATGTACCTTATTATGCTCACTTAGCAATGCACCTTTTAGCTGTGCACGGAGTTTTTGACAATCGCTGTCAGCAACATCACTAATATCTATAGTAACAACAATCTCAATTGGTTTATCAAGCTGCTTATTATGAAAATCCGAATCTAAAAGGTTTTGTTTACGAATATCTTTATCAAATACATATCGTAGAGCGTACAAGAAATTTGTTTTCCCCACATCATTTAGACCAAAAAATATGTTTTTATTTGATAAGTCAAGTTCAACATTATCAAAATTTCTAAAATTTTTAATAACCACTTTTTCAAATTTCATATATGTTCTTTCACCATCCATCTTGTTTGTATAATAAGAAAATTATACCATTATTCCATAATTAATCATATAATTTTCTTTGCCTTTAGCTCATATGTACTGGGTGATAAAACCATCTGATAAATATCAATACTATTCTTTTTTCCAAATTGAATTATCTCTTCTTTAAAATTCTCAGAGATTTTCGCTCCTAAATAAAACGCTTTTATATTTTCTTTCAAATCCAAGACATATTTTCCATTTGGACATTTCAATTTTTGTGGCATTACTTTATTGAAATTAGCCGTCACAATTCGCCATTCTTTCTCATACGACCAAACATCGGATTTACGACAAGTCGTCTTATAAATCCATTCTGTATTTTCACTTATCATATCTGCTTTAGAAACAGCATATCTATCTTTTGTATATATTACTGGGTATAATTGTTTACAAAGCATATCACTTTCTTTAAAATCATACTCTATACAAAATCCAGTATGATTCTGAGCATAATGGCTCCACATAAGCATAGAGTCATACACCTCAGATAAACAGACAACTCTTACAGCATCCTTGATTGTACTCATACAATCATTTAATCCATTTTGCAAAATATTCATCCAAGAGTCAGAAAGCCTTCCTCCATGAGCCTGCAAAACTATTTGCATCGCCCTTTCGATATTGTCAGAATAAAGAATTCTATTTTTTTCTTCCCGTTTAAGTGAAAATCTTCTTTCCAAAAGATGTATATATGTTTCTCTATCAAGTACACCTTCCAATGCATCTGACTGAAAGCAAAATTCACAATCATAGGGGTCGTTGAAATAAAGTGGTGATGATGGATATACTAATCCTTCAAAAGCTTCAAACTTCCATTTTTCAATGTTAATTATCCTCTGATGAATATAGCTATAATCATTCAGTTTGTCCGTATTAAATGACCTGTACCTGAATAACGTTCTTCTCATACGTATGCTCTCCCTTTACTCTCGAACAAGCTTTATTATATTACACTAATTATAATAAAGCAGCCGCTTACCCATTCAATAAGCAAGCGGCTTTGTCATTAAATCACCTCAAAATGTTTCAATGCATCCTTTATTGCTTCAACCTTCTCTGGAGTCGAATGCTTCCTCGGCTGTTTCAATTCCTCTACCGCATTAGGAGCATCGTACATCGGCAAGCCTAAATCTCTCTTTACCTCTGCGATATATGTGGTATGTACTTTGAAGCCGTATTTCGCTTCTATGTACTCCTTTATCATTTTGTAGGTCACTCGTTCTTTGGGCTTATAGCTTTCCGCTCTTTTAGCAATATTATCAAGCGGAACTTTTCCCTCACCCTCGCCAAACTCAACTTTTACGTTGATATGTCCGTCTGGCTTTTTGTGGGAAAGCAGGACAACCGTCTCCACATGTGTTGACGCTAACATCGGAACACACACTCTTTACCTCGTCACTTATGTCGGAACACATTTTTTTCACTTTATCTCCGATACTCGTAGACTTCCCGAAACGCTCTTTTGCATTTCCAATTTCATTTTTAAATCCTGTTTTATATATGAAAGTAATTTTATAGGGATCTTTGTTTCCATCTTCATCTAGTCCGCCGACTATTACTTTCTCAATTATACTCTCGAATATTCCTCTGTCAAATTCTTCAAGCACTTCATTGTGAGATAGTGCTTTTTTGAAATCTGAAAGCCTCCTTTGTAATGAACTCTTTTCATCCACCTGCTGTTGCAAATACTCTAGCTTTGCTCTGGTATTTGTCAATTCAGTTTTCAGCTCTACATCCGTTTCCTCGTAAATATCCTGTTCAATAACGCCCTTCAAGTAATTATCAAGCAGCTTTTTCCTCTTTGAAGAAACTTTTTCAATGCTTTTCTCCAGCTTATGTAACTGATCTTCAACCGAGTTTTCTCCAAGTGTCTTTTCGGTTCGTTTTAAAAATTCCTCCAGAACATCTTTATTGTCATTGCAAAGCATCCTATAAGACTCAATAAACGCTTCTTCTATTACCTGTTCTGGAATCCCCTTACTATCAGGGCAAAATCTCTTTCCTTCTTTTGTTGACTTGACACACTGCCATATGGTCTTTTTATATTTAGAACTGCTGTGCCAGCGTCTGCGTGAAAGGTTGGAGCCACAGAATCCACATTCTACCATGCAGCTAAACGCAAACTGCCGACTGAATTTTTCACGTTTTCCCGGAGTAACATTATGTTTCCGATTTCCATTTCTACGGTTTCTCATTTCCTGCGCCCGTTCAAATTGTTCTTCTGTGATGATCGGCTCGTGATGATTATGTATATAATACCGATCTTCCTCACCAAGATTGTCTAAGCGTCTTTTAGAAATTGGATCAACCGTAAAGGTTTTTCCTAACAAAATATCACCCTTATATTTTTCGTTATTGATAATTCCCATGACACTGGATGAAGTCCAGGGATTTCCCCTGATCGTCAAAATTCCCTGTTCATTCAGTTCTCTGGCTATCATAGTGCTGCCTGCGCCTGCCACATATCTATCAAATATGTACCGGACAACTTCAGCACCTTCCTCATTGATTGAGATAGATTTTGTTTCAACATCATAATCGTATCCCAAACATCCCTGGAAACCTACCAGCTCCCCTCGTTTCATTTTCATCTTCAAGCCCTTTTTCACATAAGCAGATGTGTTTTCAACCTCCTGCTGTGCAACAGAACTTAAAATAGTCATTAGAAATTCTCCATCTTTTAATGTGTTGATTTTCTCAACTTCAAAATAAACAGCGATATTTCTCTCTTTCAACATACGGACATATTTCAGTGTATCCAATGTGTTTCTGGCAAATCGTGGAAGGCTTTTTGCAATAATCATATCAATCTTGCCATCCATACAGTCCTGAATCAGCCTTTGAAACTCATCCCGCTTATCTACCTTTGTTCCAGTAATTGCTTTATCAGCATATATCCCCGAAAATATCCAGTCTTTATTATTCTGAATTAATTCCGTATAATGCGTAACCATCGAATTATAACTTTTTATCTGATCTTCATCATCCGTACTTACTCGGCAATAAGCCGCAACTCTTAACCGCTCAATCTTTCGTCTGGCAGAACCGTCAAATGGATCATTTGCTTTAATCAGTTCAACTTCCATTCTGTCCTCCTTTTGTATTCCTACCGTAGTGTTAATTATATTATAATACAACACAGGTGTATCGTCAAGCAGTAATGTTGGACACAATGCCGTAATCTTTCATCAATCTCTTTTGTATCATCTGGTATTCTGTTTCATTAATTAATTTTTTAGAAAGCAACTGCTTTAACATAGATAACTGCATACTATAACGCAGTAATTTTTTCCCATCCATATAGCTTCCCCTTTCATTATTAATAAAAAGAAATCCTGCAAGTGTCTATCAGGTATAGCCCCATTGGAATTGCACCATCTTCATCAGACCGGACTTTTGCCGGAAGTATCATTATCAAAAGCAGCATCTTCGCCACAAAGTTCCTACCCTCTGCCCGTAATAAAATATTTATCGCTCGTACCTTTACTTCAATGCCCGAATCAGCACTCCCTCGTTTTCAATTCTCACTTCCCGACAATTTGTCGGGAAGCAGAGAACAGGTAGTCATGGCGTATTCATCACATAGCTCAACTGCTCCATACGTCCTTGCAGGATCAACCATATTCAATTTTCAAGGTGCGCCGCATCCGGCTGTCAGACTCCTGAAAGGGAAAAGAGCTGCAAAACCGTATGCCTATGAGCCACAAAACAAATACTATTCCGTCCTGCTACTTGCCCACATTTTGCCTGATCCATATGGAACAGGCTCAAAATCCAATATTTTTGTAATCAGCTTCGTTTCCAAGCGCCGACGTAAAGTTTCATCCACACAGTAATGTACCTGTCCATATTCATCGAATAACATTCTGGTGGACAGACTTGCTATGTACCCTTCGTAATGCTTCAGTACCACATTGATCGCTTCCACATCACCCTCTGACGCTGCCTTAATAATATGGAAAGGCAGCAACTCTGATTCTGTTCTCTGATTATCATTCTTTCTCATTTGTACTTCCCTCCATAATTTTTTTCAGTAATTCAAGTGAGCGTTTGCGATGTTCGTGTACGGTACTTCGGACAAGGTGCATTTCCCTTGCAATTTCCGCATCGCTCATATCCAGAAAATAAGACAGTAAAATCACATTCCGCTTCTTTTCTGTCAGCGATTGCAATGCTTCCGCAATCAAGGTATCTTTCACTTCAACGTCATAGCCAAGAACCTGAAACCGATATGAGTCAAATTCGTATTCGTCCATCGTAAAAAGTTTGCTCCACTCCTTCATTGGCAATTCAGACAGCATCATTTCATGCTTCTGCCGATAGTCCATATGTCTTTGATAATCAATGACTTCGCCCTTCAATGCCAATTTACATAACCGATCAAACTGATGTCTGACCGTCCATTCCTCCCAGGAAGAAGATTGCTCCATAGAGTTCACCTCCTTCCCGACCAACTGGTTATGAGCGAATATCTTGTTTCCCTTTCGCCCATATCCCGAATGGTTATTTCCCCATGTAGGGGTATTGCCGGAAAATTTATCAGAAATTTTTCGACATATATAAAAAGCGCCCAGATGGGCGGTTGCCCACTGGACGCTACTTATATCTATAATTCTATTTTTCCCACATAATGCAGAGGTATATAATTCACTTTTTGTAGCACAATAATCACTATCAGTTGTAGCCCTGACTATTGGCCCCTCCCTGCTATCACTAAAGTAATGCCGCTATCTCTAAAATCAAAAAATCCCTTGATTTGTCTGAGTTTCATAAACCTCCTGAACACATCAAAGGAAAAAAGTATGCCAAAGTCCTTTGAATAGTGTTTTTTTTATATGCACTACCCAAAGTTCTCAATTTATAATCAAAAGGGAATTATAACCCTTTATTTTAGTGAATTTTATATTCATTTTCTTTATTGATTGTGAACTATACACTGTAATAGGAGGTGTATAATATGGCAAAAAAGAAACAAATCAATAGAGAAATGGGATTGTTTTTTAAGAAGGCTCGAACCGAGCAAAAATTGACCTATGAAGAACTTGCAGAAAAAGCCGGTATGTCCAGCCGATATTTAAAAGAAATTGAAAATCATGGAAATGTACCCTGCTTTGAAAAAATCAAAAGCCTGGTTTGTGCTTTAAATATTTCTCCTGAACCATTATTTTATAAGAATAATCATACGGACAATCTGGACTACAAGCGGCTGCAGGTATATCTGTCACAATGCTCTGATGACCAGATCGCTACCATTCTGGCCATTGTTGAAGCCTATCTTCGTACATATAAAAATCCCACATAAGAAGATACCCATAATTGCTGAATTTTACCTGCATTCCGTCTGTATCATTCTGAAGAAGGTGGTATGATACTTGCACATACCACCTCTTCCTTAACTAACCCTTATACTTTTCGATCAACCGCTTTGTGCTATTATTACTTTTTATAAGTCCTAGACCTCCCAACATCTGAATTCCGTCCATAATCCCCTGATAGTAGGATCTCTGTTCTTCTTTGAAATGGGCATGTTCCAATACCTCAAAATATTCTTCCCAAAACGCTTTATCAGAATCAGATAATTTTTCAAAATAACGCTCCTGTTTCTTCCTCATTCGTTTCAGCTCTGTCTCTGCCTCTTTCAAATCCTCCGGAGCAATCACATAACCTCTCTCCATCGTATCACACCGTAATTCTTCCAACAGATTTGCCACTGCTTCATAAAATTCATTCATTTTTGTTTCCACCTTTCTACTACTAAATAAGTATTTCACGTTACAGAAGGTATTATCAATCCATCCCATCACCGGAACAATATTTTTCAAAACTTCATCTTTAGAAGTATATTAGCAACATTTCTATTTAAAATCAATATAGGACTACTTCATCTTTAGAAAGTTTGAGTAATAGTATGATAATATATTGGGATAAAGAGACAAATACCAAAAACCGCATAGGGAAACGTGTTAAAGAACTGCGAACAGAAAGACAACTTTCTCAAAAGGCTCTGGCAGAGCAGCTCCAGCTTGCCGGATATGAATTTAACGATCTAACCGTATTAAGAATTGAACAGGGTACACGATTTGTACCTGATTATGAAGTTGTGGCACTGGCAGCGTATTTCCGGGTGTCCTGCGAATATCTACTAGGTTTGACAGATGAAAAATAGGCAGTGATCTGTAAGATTTTTCACAGACCAGTGCTTTTTTATACCCTTTCACCTTTCAGCAGCACAAAATAATTTTGTTGTAGCAATCTTAATTCTATGGTACACTATGACTAAGAACATTTAAACTGCATAGACTATTATAGATAGTACGAATGGAGTGATTATATGGAAGTAACAAAGAGCAGACAGATAAATACCCTGAACGAAAACGAACATTTCTTGCGCATGTTAGATAGAGGAATTGATGATATGGAAGCCGGCAGAGAATTACCCCTGGATGAAGCTTTCAAAAAAATTACGGAATTGAGAGATGCCAGAAGAAATGCAAGAATATAAAGTTATTTTAACCTGGGAAGCAATTTATGATGTAACCGATATTACAGACTACATTGAAGCTGAGTTTGGACAAGTCCGGGCTGACCGTTTTCAGGATGATATAAAAAAAGAAATGGCAAAATTAGGATACATGGGTGGTGTATTTCCTAAAACACAAATCCTATACCGGAATTATTCCATTCATAAAAAGCCATTTCCACCTTCTATAATTTTTTACGTTCTCGTAGAACAAAAAAGAGAAATTCATGTTCTTAGGGTATTGCGAGAAGAACGTAACTGGCAGCATATATTGAACAACACTCAAAATTATACATATCCAAACTAACACAGAATGAGCAGTGATCTGATATTTACAGAACACTGCTCATATTTTTATTGAACTTATATCCTACGCCCCACACAGTTTGTATGTAAATGGGCCTGCCCGGATCATCTTCAATTTTTTCCCGAATATGCCGTATATGGCTCATTACAATATTGTAGTCACCAGAATACGGTTCATTCCATACAATATCATATATCTGTTCTTTTGAGAATACTCTTCCAGGATTTTGCGCCAATAATTGCAATATTTCAAATTCTGTAAATGTCAATTCAATTTTTTGCTGTTTCCGGAACACTTCTCTTTTATCAAGGGCAATAACTATATCATCGCACTGTATTTTTGCGGGTTGGGATTTTTCTGTGCAATAAGCATAACGTCCCACATCCAAAACGGATAATATCGAATTTATTACCTTTTCCTCATCATCTTGAAAAGAAATTAATAATATTTTTCCGATATTCTCACCTCCCAGCTTATTGATTTACATTTTTTTGAATATATCAAGTGCATGGCTCGTAATACCTACTAAGTCTTTCCTCTCACAAGTTGCTAAATGATATTTCAAATACAATTCAAAAGTATCCTGATCCATCCTGTCGATTGATTCACGCATAAACAATGCAGTACCGTCCGTTGCCACATAATGTAAACGAGTTGTTGAAAATACATCCATTAGTTCATCAATATCTTCTTTTCGAACAAGCTCAAACAAATCCTTTGGTTCAGATTTTGCAGCAAATGTTTTAGCATCAAGCAATCCATTTTTAATATATTCAGCAACATTGATATTACCACGATGAAACCCTTCATCAATGAGACAACCATCAGATATAACATATGCAGCAAAAATCACGCCTCCCGGTTTTGTTACACGAATAGCCTCACGCAAGGCTTGTTGCTTATCCTCTATACTATACAAATGGTACAAGGGTCCTAACAGCAACGTAATATCGTATTTGCTATCTGGAAAAGCTGATAAATCCAAAGCAGTTCCCTGCATAATGGATATTTTTTCACCGGTTTGTGTATTTTTACGAAACATCTCTATATTATGTTCTACTAATTCTACTGCATCAACAGAATATCCCTTCCGAGCCAACGTATGGGAATAGCGTCCAGTCCCAGCCCCAATCTCCAATACACAATCTCCTGGTTTCAAATACTTGTCAATATAATGGATGGTAGTAATAAATTCAACAGTTCCATGCTTTACGGTCAGGCGGTTATCTTCATCATAATTATTATAGAAGTCAATTAAATACTGATTTATTTTCATCCTGGTCTCCTTCTGAATTATAAAACATATAAATTTTCATCCACTTTTTCTTGTTTTAAAAAAGCCACTAATACATTCCTTATCATTTTTTCCATGCTGGCTCTGTCTAACGCTATTTTCTTCGTTACAGTCAACACTGCTATGCCATGAGTATAGAGGAATAAATCTAAAAATATTACTTTTGCTCGTTCCAAATCTATTCCGAAAGTTTCCGCAAAAACTTGCGCTTTTTTTTCGTTATCAGCTTCATTATAAAAATCATCGGCTTTTATCATTTTCAAATCCATGTCACTTATAAATAACAATTTAAATAAATATGCTTCTTCCTGGGCAAATTCAATATATGAGAGCGGAAGAATTAAATAAGGCTTAATGTTTATAGCATCGCTATAATTGGAAACATACTGTTCATAGTATTCATATGCAAAAATTAAAAATTCTTTTTTCAATTCATACATATTTTCATAACACGTAAAAATTGGTCGAGTGGAACACTGCAATTTACTAGCAATACTTCTTGCATTTACAGTTTCAAATCCTGTTTCTCTTGTAATATTCAAGACGGCATTTAAAATCATCTCTTTGGTTATTTTGGCTTTTGGTGGCATATACTTTCCCGCTTTCTCTATAATGTTACTTTTGTTATGCAACTATTGTTACATAACAAAAGGGTTATGTCAATAGAAAAGTTTCCTATTTTTAATCAAAAATAGTATACTTTATCTTCTCTCTATGTGTTCCAACATGATTGCCTATGCAATCGGAACACGCACACCCTGCTTCGCAGGCTGCACATCAAAAACAGCAAGCACTGCCTGTGTCCGGACACACAGGCAAAATCCACTGATCGTCTGTCCGCCGATTCGGGTGGATTTTATCAGGGAAGCATCCCTGGCCCTCTGTGATTTTATTCTTTCTTTACTTGACCGCTCCTGTTGATTTTGCTACAATTATTCATGGATACATCTACCCAAACAACCGAATAAAAGCGCACATAGACTGTTGTAAACCGGACAAATTACAGCAGTTTTTTTGTACCTTTTTTATAAAACCACCATTTACTAAAACAGAAAAGAGGATTGAAAAATGGCAAACAGAACCCGAACCCACCGCAATGAATTTCATTTAAACGATGATGAGCAATATATCCTGGATGAAAAATTCCGACTGTCAAAAATGAAAAGCAAATCTGCATTTCTGCGGAAATTGGTTTTATATGGATTTGTCTATGACGTGGACTACTCTCACATCCGGGAAATGAACGCACAACTGGGCAAGATCGGCAGTAATCTGAACCAGATCGCAAAACGTGTGAACACCACAAATACCATCTACAAAAAAGATATGGACGATATAAAGGAGCTGATGAACCAAATATGGCAGTTACAAAAATTCATGGTATCAAAACAACCGTTGATAAAGCAATAGATTATATCTGCAATCCCGAAAAGACCGACGATCAGATTTATATTTCATCTTTTGCCTGTTCGCCGGAAACTGCGGCATTGGATTTTAAATATACGTTAGACCACACCACTGAACAAAGTTTTGCGGATGGGCAGGACAGGGAAAATAAAGCGTTTCATCTGATACAAGCATTTGCACCTGGCGAAGTTTCTTATGAAGAAGCCCATTCCATTGGGAAAGAATTGGCTGACAAACTATTGGGTGGAAGATACTCTTATGTGCTAACCACGCATATTGACAAAGGACACATTCATAATCATTTGATTTTCTGCGCCGCTGACAATATTGATTACAAGCATTACCACGATTGCAAAAAAAGTTATTGGAATATCCGCAATCTCAGTGACAAATTATGCCAGGAGCATGGCCTGTCAGTCATTGAACCAACCGGAAAACGAGGCATGAAATATAAGGAATGGTCGGCAAATAAAGAGGACAAGGGATGGAAAATTCAAATACGAAAAGATATAAACCAGTCAATCAAAGTTTCTTCCACTTATGATGAATTTCTCGCACTAATGAAAGCAAAGGGTTATGAAATGAAGAATACTTTCTTTGACGAAAACAGCGGGAAATATATTACATTCCGGCCATTAGGAAAAGACCGTCCGGTAAGAGGTAGTGCAAAATCATTAGGCGCAAATTTTACCAAAGAGAGAATAAAAGAGCGGATAGATAACAAACGCCACCGTTCTGTTCCCTTTTCAAAATCTGAAAGAAATATGCGCCATATTATTGACACCAATGCTGATCCGAAATTTGCGGAAAGCACCGGACTTTTAAAATGGGCTAACAAGGAAAATCTAAAAATTGCGGCAAAAACATACAGCCTTATGACTGACAAAAATATTCACAACTTTTCAGAATTAAATGAAAGAATTTCATCGTTTCAGGAACAGGAAAAAGCCGCCAATCAAAGCATCGTTTCACTGGAACATCAAATGCGGGAATTAGCAGAAACGATTAAATATACGGAACAATACCTGGAAAATAAGTCTTATAATGACCGCTATGAAAGAGTCAAAGATCAGGACAGATTTCTGCGCAAATATGAATCGCATATCATTCTTTTTGCCGGTGCTGAGCGTATGCTGCAGCGCAAAGGAATTGATCCGCAGCATATAAATCTGGAAAAAATGAGAACTAAATACAGAGAATTACTTTCCAAAAAACATGACCTAACTGCACAGCATAAAGCGGCACAGTCCGAAATAAAAGAATTAGAAGTTATCAGAAGCAATATGGAAAAATACTTAAATATTATGCCAGAAGAACAGGATCTGCAGCATGAACCAGGTTCTACACATGAGATACAAAAATAAATATCTCCGTAAAAAATCAGGCAGCGACTCGCTAAGAATCGCTGCCTAATTTTGCATTGAACCGATACCCAACACCCCATACCGTTTGTATATAAACCGGATTGTCTGGATTGTCCTCAATTTTCTTTCGTATATGACTGATATGACTCATAACAATATTGTAATCGCCGGAATACGGTTCGTCCCAAAGAAGATCATAGATAATCTCTTTTGTAAATACCCGCTCCGGACTCCGGGCAAGAATATGAAGAATTTCAAACTGCGTGAACGTCAGCCCGGCTTCTTTTCCCCGGTGGTACACTTCTCTTTTGTCTGGATAGATTATTAAATCACGATAATATAGCGCTTCCTCCGCCTTCCGTTCCATATATTCAAAATTGCCTTTATTCATCAGCGCAGATACAACTTTATCTGCGATTTCTTCCTCATTACCTGTAAAGGTAACCACAAGCACTTTTCCTATGCTATCACCTCCAAATTCCAATCCGACAAATCGATATCTGCTCCCAACCACAGTTTCTATGTACCCATCTCCAATCTTCCGTCTAAGAACTATATACCATTCTTTTCCCATCTTTTTCTAAAAGTAAATAAGATAAGCAATACAACTCCTAACAGCACAATAGAATATATACAATTTCCTGCAATATCCAAATAATCGCTTTTATGGGTATTGTAATATTGATTAAACCGCAAGAATACCGGATTTGATGCATCATATCGTGCCAGAAAACTCAACTTACTATTTGCTATTGAAACAATCATTGCAATAAGCCAAAATGCAAAATTAGATACATATGCCCCTATGATGTTCTTAAATAAAAATCCCCACATACTTGCTAAGAGAACTTCATAAATAAGCACACTCTCAAAATAAAACATTGTCGGCAATGTATAAGAAAAATCTCTATACAATCCACTAATCAGAAAAATCCCACCGAGAGTTGCTATACTCAGCCAAAGTAACAATATGCCAACCTTTCCAAGAAAGAACCGAAACCAATCGTACCCCATAAGTTTGTAAAACAATATATTTTTCCCTTTGTAATCCACGGCAAAAGTTTGTATGATCAACACCGAAAAAATAAGCATTCCAAACTGGGTGAAAACTGTATAAATGCTAACATACAATTCCTCTTGCGTGGGATGCGATATTTTGTCCAGACTTACCAGCAACACATAGCCAAGAATAAAACAAATGGCAACTGTTAGCATATAGTACAAAAAGTAGCAGTTTTTAATATTTTTTCGCAATTCCATGCTGTCATTCTCCTCTCATATATAATTCAACAATCTGTTCTTTCAATTCGATTTCCGTGATGCTCTGATTATTGATATAGTAATATCTCCCTGCCATGTATTCTAAATCCGACAGGTTATGGGTAATGTTTATAATTACCACATCGTTGATTTTATTATAAGCGTCAAAAAAATGATACAAATCTAAGGCACTGTTTTTATCCAAGGCGTTTGTAAATTCGTCCAAAATGATTACTTCTGGTTCCGCCGATAAAAACGCCAACAGCTTAATTTTCTGCTTTTGACCATCACTCATTTTCTTTATTTGTAAATTGCCCGGTAGCTTCTCCAGCTTTAACAGTTCACACAGCCCATCCACCTTTCGAGGAGCAAACTTTCTTTTTAACAAATAAACAACATCTTTTATTGTAAATTCTAAAGGGACATTGCTTCCGCTTCCGATAAGGATTGCGCTGCTATTTCCCTTTATCTGTCCCTCAAATTTTTGCATTCCAACACACGTCTTTGCAAAACTTGACTTTCCTGCTCCATTGCACCCTAAAACATGACTTATAACTTTCTTTTCAAATTCTACATGAACATTTTCAAAAAGTGTCTTATTTCCCACTTTCAGGCCATAATCTATTAACTCCATGCTGAAAGCTCCTTTCTGTATACATAATTTCTCCTATACTGTTTCCAAACATAAGATTCCCTTCTCACAGTCACTTCCTCTTAAATTGAATGAAAACAGCTAAAACACCAAGAACAACTAATATCAAAAGTGGAACAATCATACACCACATTCTCATCCCTCCTTCAGTTTATTCACACAATACCATAAAAAAGGACAGTTACCGCAACTGTCCTCAAAACAGGTAGTAACTGCCCTTAAAATAAAATTCTATTGATAAAAAAGCATAACATTCATGGTAAAAACCGAATTACTATAATCAAAGTCCATTACCCCTTGATATTTTTCTACAGCAGCTTTTACATTTTGGAGCCCCCATCCATGATTTGACTGGTTCTTCTTCGACGTAACAATAATTCCATTCTTAGTAACAGGCGCTGTCATACTACTATTGGCAATCTGTATAATAATAAACTGATGAATCCTCCGAATTGTCAGAGTAATTTTCCGTTCTGTCTCAGGCGGCAATTTTACACACGCCTCAATCGCATTATCCAGCAAATTAGTAAGGATCGTACATAAGTCTACCGGATCAATTCCACAATCTTTTGGATATTCTACATGAATATCCACATGAACTCCCTGGCTTCTGGCCATTTCAACCTTCTGACTTAGTATATAATCAGCCGCTTCAACTCCAGTCCATTGTGCTATAGAAAATGCAGTACGATCCCCAATGATCTTCCCCAGATATTCCTGCGCCTCCGTAACTTTTGCATCCGCCAGATAATTCTGTATCAGCGTAAAATGATTCCTCATATCATGATATAGCCTTGCATTTGATTCATATGACTCTTTTGCAGCCATATAATTTTTCTCCAAAAACTGATTCTTCCGCTCTGTATACTCCTGCTCCCTTTTAACTTCCCGCAATCGAAGGGAAAAATATATGGCACATACCAGAAGAATGCCGCTCAAGCTCAACATAATCTGAAAGAAATTTAACTTGAACCCTACAAGGATTTCTGACTGAATAATCCAATACACACTTCCTACGCTTCCCAACACTAAGCATATCACTGTAATAGTATATCCTTTTTCTTTTTTATAAATTACCCGTTTCCGAAGCAACATACAAAACAGAAAAACGAGAAGTATTTCAAAAATTTTTATTGCGGCAATATAAGCCACCCTTTTCACACTAAAACCAGAAAGAATTTGATTCACAACAGGTTCCATACCCATTTGCGTCATCACAAATACACTTGTCATATCCACAAAAGTCAGAAATGCAACATATCCTATAGACGCAAACAAAAACTCTATAAACCTGCCACGATAAAGTATCTGCGCTCCCAGAGCAAACACAATCACACAGTATATCAGAGTCGGAAAACTAATAGACAAATCAATCAGATTCAACATGACAACTCCCACTGCGATAAAAGCCGCCAAAAGCAAAAGATATTTTATTTGCTTCTTCTTTTGAAACTGACTTTCTGAAATTGCAGCAATAATACTTAGGTATAGAATTATTTCTATAAAGGCTGCGATCCATTCAACAAAAATATGTATTCCCGTCATATCTGCTTCCCCCAAAATTTGAGCATTGTAATCTTAAATTCTGGAATATTCGCTTTACTAATTATAATATGCTGATCATCCAGTAAAAGGATTCCCGTATCATCCAGCCCTACTACATTTGCCAGATTCACAATACACCCTCTGTCCGCAAAGCAAAAATACTCTTTGTTTATTTCCTCAAAGACCTGTGCCAGCGTCTTTCGTACAGATTGTGTTTTTCCTCCCATTAAATAAAATACAGCATATTTCCCATCTTTCAGAATATACAGTATTTCTCTATACGGTAACTGCTCCACATGATTTTTGATCTCAACCGTGTAAAATTCATTTCTTTCCAGACGGTATAGCTTATAATAATCCTCCAACGCAGGAGGCAATTTTTCTTCTATGACCGTCTTTGGAATATACCGGAATACAGAGAATTCGTAAGCTGTAATCGCATACTCCAAATGGGAAGTAATAAAAATGATTTTCGCAGCGGGCATAGTGTCCTGAATTACCTTTGCCAAATCCATTCCGTCAATTCCCGGCATCTCTATGTCCAGAAGAAGCAGGTCATAATTAATCCCGTCCTGCAAATCGTACAACAGATTCTCGCTGGATTGATATGTCTGAATTTTACAGTCCACACAATGCGTTCTGAAAAACACCCTCGCAAGTGCATCTACTTTAGAAAGAATCACTGTATCGTCATCGCATACTGCTATATGTAGCATCATTGTCACCTCAAACATAAATCTCAATCGATATTATACCGTAACTCTGCGTTTTTCTCAACAAAGAGTCAACGGTGAACTTTCCTCAAAAACCTCTTTTGCGAAAAGGTACAACCGCATTTTCCCTTTTGCGGAAAAGTTCTGACACCCTCTTAGTTACTCGAAAAGGTGGGGGCTTCTTTTTCAGAAGTTTACCCCACCCTGTTATTTCTCCATGAGTATGAAACGTTCGTCCAAGAAACACACAAATTATATGTACTCTGATTTCTGCATGATTGGGGTTTTTCTAACATTTTCTTATCGTTCGTTTTCCTCTCATCCACATAAATTTTCTAACTACTGCCTGCTTATTTTTAGTGGCATATTACTTTCATCATTGATTTGTAATTACCGCAAATATTTGCTTATAGTTAATCAAAATCTTTTCTCGCTCTTCTCTTTGTTCTTTTATTAAACTTCGCTCATAATCTTCATACTCCACCACGCCATTTTCTTTTGTCTTGCCAATATCCAAAAAAATGTGACAAACTTAAAAACTTATCTTCAAAAAATATCCTTGTAAAAGAAAATATGCCAGAAATACCAGAAACTGGAATGACTGTTTTACGCCAACAGTTAATATTGGCCCAAGCTATCGAAACATAGATTGCATCAGTAAAAGAGAAGCTAAAAAATCAATAAACATGAATATCTCCGTAAAAAATCAGGCAGCGACTTGCTAGGCATCGCTGCCTGATTTTGCATTGAACCGATACCCGACACCCCATACAGTCTGTATGTAAACCGGGGTGCCGGGATCATCCTCTATCTTATCCCGGATGTGGCTGATATGGCTCATAACGATGTTGTAATCACCGGAATACGGCTCATTCCAAACAATATCATATATCTGTTCTTTACTGAATACCCGTCCCGGATTTTGTGCTAAAAGCTGCAGGATTTCAAATTCTGTAAATGTTAGCTCAATCTTCTGCTGTCTCCTAAATACCACTCTTTTATCGAGCAAGATAGAAATATCGCTGTATTGAATTTTAGATGATCGAGAAACTTCCTGAATACAGTAGCCTTTTCTCCCCGTATCTAAAACTGATAATATCGAATTTATCATCTCATCTTCATCGTCCTGAAAAGATAACAATAGTATTTTTCCGATACTCTCACCCCCTGCAAAATCCATTCCTCCTTTCTTCCATTTCAATACAGCAGCACCTGCTATCGCTCTGAAAAACTGATTGCTTCAATCGCAACACTACCGCCTCGGACAACTTCAATTCTACCAGAGAAAGTATTCTCCAGCAGTTTAATTAGATCATTGTTCTTTGTCTCTGTCTGGACACTTTCAATCAGAACCATTGATGGGGCATAATCAATCATTTTTGCCTGAAAAGTCTCTTGAATGCAGGACAGCTTCATCATATCATCTCTAGAGCATCCATGAATTTTAATAAACATTAATTCTTTCATATGAATTGCCATATCCGTAAAATCAACAACCTTAATTACTTCTACGCTCCGGTTGAGCTGCTTTTTTATCTGTTCAAATGTCTTATCATCGCTGGTAAGGCTAATTGTCATTCTTGAAATGGTGGTATCTTCTGTAGCACCGACTGTCAGACTATTCAAATTGTATGACTTTCCAGAAAATAATCCTGAAATATGTGCCAAGACTCCGATGTCATTTTCAACAAAAAGGCTTATCCATCTTTTCTTCATCATTCATTACCTCCCATAATCATATCACTCAGTGGATTTCCCGGTGGAACAATCGGAAGAACATTTTCCTCTCGTTCTATCATAAACTCAATGACAGTAGGAACTTTCTTTGTATTCTTTGCCATTAACAAGGCTGTTTCGATTTCCTCCTGTTTCCGCACACGGATTGCTTTTGCTCCATAACTTTCTGCCAGCCTGATAAAATCTGGCGTGTATTCCGGGCAGCAGACAGACGGTGTATTGCAGGTTGCAGTACAGCTTTTGCGATAACGCAGACAAGTGCTGGAATACCGCTTATCAAAGAACATTTCCTGCCACTGACGTACATTTCCCAAATAACCGTTATTTAGAATACAAATGATGACTGGCAATTCGTATACAATTGCAGTAGCCATTTCTTGAATATTCATTTGGATACCACCGTCACCGCAAATTGTGATGACATCTTTGACTGGATTTCCCAATTTTGCTCCAAGTGCTGCCGGAAAGCCATATCCCATGGTTCCAAGACCGCCGGAGGTTAACATTTGCTTCTGATTTGTTAATTCAAGAAATTGTGTTGTCCACAACTGATTCTGACCGACATCTGTTGTAATAACTGCTTCAGAAAATATTTGATTGATTTTCTGTATAATTGCAAGCGGCGTTACTCCTGACTCACTTATCTGCTGAATCTCAAGAGGCTTCTGTTCCTTCCACTCACCAATCCGAACCCTCCATTCGCTAAAATCAAATTCCGGAGCTTTTTCAAGTAATGCAGTAATTGCATTTTTAGCATCTGCCACAATCGGAATATGAACTTCTATGTTCCTTGAGATAGAGGCAGGATCAATATCTATATGGATAATCGTTGCCCTTTTAGCAAATTCGCTTACTTTTCCAGTAATACGGTCATTGAAACGAACGCCAATGGAAAATAACACATCACATTCACTAATCGCAGTATTCGCAGCATAACTTCCATGAATCCCAAGATTTCCAACATACAAAGGGTGGTTGGTAGGTATTGCCCCTTTACCCATAATAGTTGTAACAACCGGAATTCCCGTTTTTTCCACCAAAGCAGTCATTGCTTCATTGGCATGGGAAATATTAACTCCTCCACCTAACAGGAAAATCGGATGTTTTGCCCTTTTGAGACAGTCCAGTGACTTTTTAATCTGTCCCATATGAACCGCTGTATTTGGCTTATAACCACGAATTTCAATGCTTTGTGGATATACATCACTTCCAAGTGCCTGCTGAATATCTTTGGGAAGATCTACCACTACAACGCCCGGTTTACCAGATTTAGCGATATAAAAGGCTTTCTTTATCACAGCACCCAAATCTTCCCTTCTACGAACTGTAACCGCATACTTGCTGATACTCCTTGTAATCCCGACAATATCAACTTCCTGAAATGCATCATTTCCTATCAAATGTGTCGGAACCTGCCCTGTGAAACAAACCAATGGAACGCTGTCATAATTTGCTGTTGCAATTCCCGTAACCAGATTGGTTGCTCCGGGGCCACTTGTCACAAGGCACACTCCAACCTTTCCTGTTGAACGTGCATATCCATCTGCAGCATGAACTAAGCCCTGTTCATGGCGAGGAAGAATGACATCCAACCCCTCTACTCCATAAAGTGCATTAAATAAATCTATTGCCTGCCCTCCCGGATAGGCAAAAAGCGTATCTACTTTTTCAGTTAATAATGCTTTTACAAATAATTCTGCTCCAGTAATCTGCATAGCATATTCCTCCTTTTATGTTTGCGTGCACTTGCTTGCATTATAAATATTTTTTTACGGTACTATCACATGACAGCACCGTAACATTATTTCTGTTCAGATATTCCCTGAATAAAGGTTGCGACTGACTGCTTTATATACTGCTCTTTCTCAACACCAAACAGCTTTTTATCAAATGAGGCGCTTAAAAATGTATATCCAAAGGTACTTGAAAAGATTGTCAATGCCAAACATTCAAAATCCGAATGTGGCAATTTCCCCCTCTGTTCCATTTCTTCAAAGTATTGTATCAGAGAAGATAGAAAAGCCTGGGGTACTTTCATTACAAGCGGAGCGGTCTCCTCATATATCTGCGGTGCTCTAAGACCGATTGACAGATTTACAAAATCCGGTGTTATTTTCTCCATATACTTCTCCATGAACATTTCCAAGTCCGGCTGTAATTCCCATTTCACATCTTTGAATATTTCCGGTGTGAGATTTCCTCTCCATTTTTCTTGTTCCACACCGTTTAAAACAATATCCTTTTTCGTTTTAAATTTGCGAAACAACGTACATTCATTCACACCTGCTGTCTTTGCAATATCTTTTGTCGTTGTTGCAACATACCCTTTATCCCTTATTAGGGACATTGTGGCATCTATAATCTTCTGACTGGTTTCATCCATCCAAATCACTCCCTTTCAATGCAAGCGAACACTTTCATGCATTTTAATTGATAGTGTGGAGAAAGTCAAGGCGATAACCTCAAATCCTGTCAGAGAATATATCTTAATGTAATCCTTCAAAATTACTTTTTCTTTCCAACTACCACCATCCTCCCATTTCTGGACGAATATTCACAGGTAGACAACGTAAGCAGTTCATTTCCATATTCTGCACTAACTCCAGTATCATATAATGACAGTTGTTTACACTTTCTTATGTATTCCTGAAACTCCCCCTCTGACTCCGCATCTACAAATTCATAAAATACAAATCCATTCCCCTCATAAACTGTAGTCTTGAATACCGCCAAAATCTCATATTCAGCCTGGTCTGCCAGCGTGTCAAACCGTATTATTTTATGTTTCTCATAAAAATCCTTATCTGCATACTCTGTCAATGCCCCAAACATAGTGCCATTTTTCATATGATGCCCATAGATAATGATATTGTCACTCCTGGGATTTAATTGACAGTTTCCTGCCACATATGGCACACCATAATCGCTGTATTCCTGCTCAAAACTATGCTTCAAATAAAAATCCGGATTTTCCGGCGTGTGCATGACAGGATAGTTAATGACCGTTTCCTCAATGCTGATCCAGCCGACCATATCCTTATTCTGATTGTGTAATGCTATATATTTCGACAGCATACCCTCCCCATGTCTCTCCTGTTCTGATGCCCCTCTATTCTCTTTTTCATCTTTTGATTTTGTACTCTGCTTATCATCCACCATTTCTGCCAGTTCTGCAAACTCCTGTTCTCTCTGCTCTGCCTCTGAAAAATATTCGTATATGGAATAAGCAGAAAATATCAAAACGCATACACAGATTATCAAGCCAATTATCCACAATCCTCTCTTTATTCTGTTCATGTATTTTCCTCCATTCTGTCTGTTTTCGGTATCATTCCGGCGCAAAAAAGGCGGCAGAAGATGTATTTTTCTACACCCTCTGCCACCCATGCCTATATCTCCTATCCTATTAGTCCATCCCCCATTCCGGCTTTTTTGCAGCGTCCTTTGACGGTTTATCCTTTTGTCCGTCCTGGGCAATCCGCTCCTTGCTACGCTCTAACCGTTCCATAATGGATAAATCCTTTTTTTCCTGTCTGGACGGCTCTTTTTGCCTTGTATTATTTAAAATTCCGTCAATCTGATTATAGTTAGCTTCCTCCAGTTCTTCCACTTTTGTAAGAGGATTTCTTTCTCTGCGTTCCACCAGATCATCCATACGTCTCAACAGATCTTTTGCCCTCTTTACATCCTCTGCCGGTTCTTCCTCATCAATGACTGACTGTATCCATTCCCGGATATGTTCATTCTCGCCTTTTTGCAGGTCACGATAAATGCTGCTGATATTTTCTTCCCTGTTTATCACCGCATCCCGGTAACCATATGGATCATACTCTCTTGAAAAACGGTCAATATCTACCGCAAGCTGATTACAGTCTATATCAAAATCCTCCGCACGTTCCCGGTTTTCTCTGGCTCGTGTCTCCACATCCCACACCTCTTTATCCGGGAATTGTGCGATCACATCCCGGATAGCCTGCTGTACCAATGGATTTCCCCGTAATTCCGGTACTTCGTTGATACCATCTACATCAATCGTCATACCATTTAACAATTCCATCGTAGCATCCATGTAATCCTCATTTCCCTCTGTATGAAGGACAAATCCAATTCCTCTAATGCCATTCATCCTTTCCGGAGGTATGGACTCATACTTGCTTACCGCTTCCGCAAAAGTCAGATTATCATAGTATTCACCAAGCGTAGGAAATTCCATACATTCTGCCACATAAAACGTCAGCGTCTGTGCCGTTTTCTCTGCTGTCACTTCCATCTTCTGCTGATCGGATGCAGCTTCCCTGAAACTTTTCACTTTTTCTTCCAGGTACTCATTTGCCCTCGCAAGATATTCCTCAATAGTTCCTGATTTTTCCGCAGTAACCGGATTGATATCTACCGTCATACCTCCGATGGAAAGTCCATCTTCATGCAGCATATTGAAAAAATCATCCTCCCGTATATCTCCCTGAAATTCAATTACCACATCCACATCCGAATTTTCATTCTCAATTCCTGCTGTGCGGCTTCCATACACCCTTGCGGCCATAACCTGCACATCATATCCCGCTTCATCTGCCATGCTCTGTGCGTAAGCCAGAACGGTTTCTTCTATATCGGCCCGGCTCATATTATTAAGGGAAATCTCCGGCTGTGTCATATCGGAAACAGGTAGTAACTTTCTGTTATTCTCTCTTTCTAAAATTTCTGCTCTTACAAGACTGATGAAGCCATCCAGCACCGCCGGATGGCTCGTTACTATAAAATCAGTATTTCCGTTTCCCCAACTGTCCTTATCCTCATAAACCGGGATTGTATGCGCCCATGCTTTGTTATCACGAGAAAATCGCCCATCATACTCCAGTTCCCTCAATGTACTGGCAAGCACATAACATACACGTTCTGAACCATATTCCACGAGTACCGGTTTTGCCACATCATGCCGCAGGTGCATCCCGTCAAAATTCTCCCTTATCGCATTTTCAATCGCATTTTTGCAGGATATATTTTCTTTCTTTGATGCCCGGTAACTCTCAATTTCCCCATTTTCCACTGCATACGAAGAAGGGAAACGATAGACCGGTAAATATTCCGGTATTTTCTGTTTTTCTTCTATACGGTTCGCTGCTTCCACCCGTTCCATAAAGTCCTCATAATTGATTACCCTGCCATCTTCAAATTTAAGGTGTTCGTCCTCCAGTATCTTATTGATTGCTTCTGTTATCGTCAAATCCGGATTGTCATACACGCCTCCATCCAGTTCATGATATTCTGCATCATAAAAAGTATAATCAAATCCTCCCTCTGTATTTTGGATAGTAAAATAGCGTTCCCCTATCTGATAAGCGATCTCCGTATCATGCAGGTCAATGGCTATATCAATCCGCTCCACCGCAGCCGTAATTTCCGGATTATTCCATCCTTCTTTTAACTGATAATCTAATATGATACATTCCATTCCTCCAATACACTGAATAAAATCCTGGCTTTCCGGCACTGGATGGCTATTCTGGATTCCAAAGGCTTTTCGCTTATCATTCGGCAGAGAAAAATATGCGGTTAATGCTTCGTCCATATCCTCATATTCCCGCATATCCAAAGCGCCCTCTTTCTCCAGGTCATCTATGACATAGTAATGGGCGATATACGGTAAATCCGCTTCTTTTTCTTTCTTCTTGTTCCTGAACATCTGTAAAAACTGCGGAACCTCACGAAATCCAAAACTGTCTACATATTGTGCCTGGTTCTCCCCATTCTTGTGAAGCAGAACAATATCGCTGACAGAAAGAGAATGTCCCTTAAAATCCTCCGGACGGAACAGATTAAATTCCTCAAAAATATCATCCAGCGTCTGCCCTTCCTGAAGCGGTGCTGTATAAACCAGCTCATAATTATCTTTTTCCACTTTCAATCCAAATTTCTGCAGATTATCCAGCCTTTCAAAACGATGATAGTGCAAATCATCCCCATCTTTTAACTGGTAGATACCAAAACGGTCTGTCTCCCCATAAAGAAGCTCCCTTTCCAGTTCATTTTCCACTTCCGGAATAGATGGAACTTCTTCTTTGCCCAGTTCATCCCATACCGCTTTCTCAATTCCAAACATTCCCTCATAAGCCGCAATTTCCTCGCTGTCCGCAGCATAAACTTCCGTATTATCCGGATAAAGCAGCAACACCGGATATTTCTCATGGTAAAGTTCCAATGCCCGCTCTTTCGTCAGCGGATATACGCCATCATTGCGGTAACCGTACTCATTACGTTCCGTAAAACTGATATTCTGATCCGGCACTCCCTCCAGTTCTGCCCTGGCATTCTCCATAATCTCATAGCGCACACGCACATCCGGTTCCTCCAGAGAATCCCTCAGTTCCTGCGCTAATAGATATGTGTCTTTGCTATTGGCAAACTGACGTGCATACTTCACGATCAAATTCCGTTCCTCATCATTGAATACCGGCTCTCCAAAATCCATGCGATTCATAATGTTATACGCCTGCTGAACGGAAGTTAGCTCATCGCTCCTATGTATTTCATTTGCGTTATAATCATATTCAAAATCATAAAAAGTTGAATACCCATTCCATCTGCTTATGCTGTCCAAAACAGGAACCATATCTGCACCCTGCCTAGCCAGATAATCCGGCACCGCACCATCCCATTTCACGTCAACAAACTCTGACGCTTCATGAAGCAATTTCTCAACCTGCTCTCTATCCATATTCGTAATGCGGTATGAAATATAATAATCATCTATGGAACCGGAAAACAAAACTATAACATCCGAGTCTCTGATCGGCTCATTTTCTATCTCCCGGATTTCTTTTTCAAGACGTTCATGTTCTCTTTGATTTTCCTCCATTTTCTCTAATAGTTCCCTATATTTTCCCATATACGCTCCTTTCCTGGGTTGCCCCTACAATACTGTTTCTTGTTTTTTGACTTTATCTGCTGCGGGTGCTGTTTTCGCCTGATTCCCCTGGGCTTTCTTCAAAGTCTCCAGTTTATCCATAATGGCGGGTTTTTCTTTGATATATTTTTCAACAGGAACTTTTGTATTGCTTTGCCGGCTTCTGCCGTCCATTTGCTCCAACAGCACCAGCTTCGCAATATCTTTCTCCAGTTTATCTGCTTTTCTAAGACAGAAATTCTGCATACTCTTATATGGACGCTTCATATGGTGGAAAAAACCTGTTTCTTTCTGCACAGGTACTTCCAACGCTTCCTTTCCCGCCAATGCTCTGCCGGCATTTCTGGCATGGGTGGAACTCTCCCGCAATTCCTGACTTACTCTGTCAATTTTATCTATCGAATCCTGCATATCCTGCGCAGTCTGTATGAAAGAATCGTGCAACTGTGCAAGTTTCTCTTTCACTCCTAAAAACTCACATACATGGTTTAAGGCGGACACACCATGTTCTTTAAAATTCTGAACAAGCTGTACCGCCTTATCATTAAAGTTTGTCCGCATTTCCTGAATCTGTCCCGATAAAAATGCTGCTTTTTCCTGCAAACGCCCGGATAAATCTGTCAATACACTCCGCACTTCCTTTGCCTGTGGCGTATTCTGCACATGGGAGAGCTGTTCTTTCACTGTATCCAATTCTTCCAGAACAGCGTAAAAATTTTCCTCAATATCATTCATATAATTCATCAACAGAGAAACGGTCTGCCGGTTCTGTTCCATGTTTACATCCAACAGGATTTTAAGCAATTCTTCTACCCCCGGCATTTCTGCTGTTTTTTCCTCCGCTACATCAATCTTCATCGTGTCTTTCTTATCCTCTACTGACATACAAACCTCCTATAAACTTGCCGCTTTTTCAATATTTCTGTTTTCTTGTGTTTCCATCCGGCTTGTCTGCTCTTTAAAGTGTGCCAATTTTTCCATGATGGATGGACGTGCGACTGCACCTTTGTCCAGAACTGTAGCCGTCGGAAACTTTTTAATCTCCGCTGACTCTCCATAAAAAACATCCGCTACCCCGGACTGTTCCGTTTCTTCTGTCGGCTCATCCAAACATTCTTCTGTCCCTTTTTCATCCATATTCAAGAGAGCGTTTAGTTCCGCCAGACGGTTCATTTTTTCATTTAGCTCCTCTTCCTGTGCAAACGGTTTTGTCACTTCCTCTTTTGCATTTTCAAGCTGCTTCTCCGTATTGCTTAACTGCTCTTTTTCCTTTGTCAGCTCATGTTCCATTGCGGACAACGCATTATTTATACGGGTAAGATTACCGAATACGTCTGAACCGACCTCCACGTTGTGCGACAATGCGCCTTTTAAGTTCAAGGTAAATTTCTGTGAAAAGCTGTCAAACGTGACACTTATCTTAAATCCCAGGTATTCTCCGATAGGCGTTGCGATATTGGGAGATTTTACCTGCTTGCAAAAAGCAATCAGCGCTGCTCCAGCCTCTTTTTTGTCCGTATACACACGTTCTCCGAGTTTCATGGCAAAAATCTCTTTATCGGCAGGCTTCACTTCCCGATAATGTGCCACATCAATTTCATAGGCCGCTATCCGCTCTTTTAAGGCACTGATCTTCTTCGGATAGTGTTTCGCAATGTTATCCTCCAGACGATAAATCTGGCTGGTATGGTTTGCTTTTAGCAATTTCAGCTTCGACACCTGGATATCCAAGTCCATCTTCTCTTTTATGTACGGGTTGCCCGTTGCCAGTGCTTTCACTTCCGCATAACTTAAACTAGCTTCATCTATATCCTCGCAGGCCCTTACCGGCGATTTGCTTGTCATGATCTGGCTTATAAATTTCTGCTTATTTTCGATGACCTGCCAGGAATACGCATCAAAGGTTCCCTCAGTGATATAGCGGAAAATACGGACACGCTCATTATGGTTTCCCTGACGGATAATTCGCCCCTCACGCTGCTCAATGTCGGACGGACGCCAGGGTACATCCAGGTGGTGTTCTGCGATCAACAAATCCTGCACATTGGTTCCGGCTCCCATTTTTGCGGTAGAACCAAGCAAAAAGCGAACCTGCCCGCTTCTTACCTTTGCAAACAGCTCCGCCTTTCTTGTTTCCGTATTTGCGTCATGAATAAATGCAATTTCTTCCGGCGGTACTCCTTTTGCAATTAATTTATCCCGAATATCATGGTAAACATTAAATGTTCCATCATTTTTCGGGGTAGACAGATCACAAAAGATTAACTGCGCTGATTTTTCCTCCGCTGTCTCATTCCATATCCCCAATGCTTTTTCCACACAGGCGTTGACCTTTGAACTTTCCTCATCCGGCAGCATCGGATTTATCAGACGCTGATCCAGCGCCAGTTTTCTCCCATCATTGGTAATTTTCAGCATATTATCAATAGATGAGTCTACACTCCTGCTTCTCACATCCTCCGCCCGGTCTGCAAGACTTTGAACCATTTCCTGCTGATACTCACTGGGCTTTTGCACCACGTCCTCATAAACAACCTCTGGTACGGGAAGGTTCAGCATATCCGGTGTCTGAATGTCGGCACTTTCCTTAAACAAAGAAATCAGTTCCGGCAAATTAAAAAACTTCGCAAATCTTGTTTTTGCCCGGTATCCGGTTCCTTCCGGAGCCAGTTCGATAGCTGTGATGGTTTCTCCAAAAGCAGCCGCCCAGGAATCAAAATGTCCCAATCCCAGTCTCTGAAGCGTCCCGTACTGCAGATAGCGCATATTTGTGTATAATTCTGTCATGGAATTACTGATCGGCGTACCGGTGGCAAAGGTAACGCCCTTTCCTCCGGTTAATTCATCCATATACTGGCACTTTGCAAACATATCCGAAGATTTCTGTGCCTCCGTCTGTGCGATGCCGGCAACATTCCGCATTTTTGTGTAAAGGAACAAATTTTTGAACGCATGGCTCTCATCCACAAAGAGCCTGTCTACTCCTAACTGCTCAAAGGTGACAACATCATCCTTTCTGGTACTGTCATGCAGCCGTTCCATCCGGGCAGTCAGGGATTTTTTTGTTTTTTCCATCTGTTTAATGGTATAACGTTCTCCATTTTCCGCCTTTGCCTGTTCGATTGCCATTTCAATTTCATCAATCTGACGCTCAATCAGGTTTTCCTGGCGTTCTCTGGATAATGGGATTTTTTCAAACTGGCTGTGGCCGATAATGACCGCATCGTAATCACCTGTGGCGATCCTGGAGCAGAATTTTTTCCGGTTCGCAGGCTCAAAATCCTTTTTCGTTGCCGCAAGGATGTTGGCACCCGGATACAGCCGCAAAAAATCACTTGCCCACTGTTCTGTCAAATGGTTCGGCACAACAAACAGGGATTTCTGTGCCAGTCCCAGACGTTTACTCTCCATCGCTGCCGCCACCATTTCAAAGGTTTTCCCGGCACCTACGCAATGGGCAAGCAGAGTGTTATCCCCATATAGCTGATGGGCAACCGCATTTTTCTGATGTGGCCGCAAATCAATATCCGGTGTCATTCCCGGAAATGTCAGATGGGAACCATCATATTCCCTGGGCCGGTTTGAATTAAAAATCTCATTGTATTTTTTGCAGAGGGCTTCTCTCCGGTCTGCGTCCCGGAATACCCAATCCTTAAAAGCCTCCCGGATCGCTTCCTGTTTCTGGCTGGCTAGGGTAGTCTCTTTTTTATTGAGAACTCTCTTTTCCTTGCCATCCTCCACGACAGTATCATAAACCCGGCTGTCCCGCAGATTTAAGGAATCTTCCAGTATTTTATAGACATTTGCCCTCTGCGTACCATAAGTAGCGTCTATCAGGGGATTCCCAAAATCCGCACTCTTTCCTTTGATATTCCATTGCCCGGTCACATCGGAATACTGCACACCGATAACTCCCTGCTCCATCTTCCGTTCCGGTGTTTCAAAAACCTCCCGCATAAAATCATTGATATACTTCTGGTCTACCCAGGTAGCTCCAAGGCGCACCTCTATCTCGGACGCATCCAGTTCTTTGGGCTGTACCTTTTCAAGAGCAGCCACATTTACGGCGTATTCCTGGTGTTTTTCCGCACATAATCGGGCGATTGCCAGCTTTTCTCTCACATTACCGGATAAATACTCATCACTGGTTTCCCAACCGGCATATGGATCATCTAAATTACTCAGCGGATTTTTAAAAATAACTCCCGCAAGTTCTCTCACAATACGGTCATAATTTTCAGAACCGCCAAGCAGGGAAGCCATATATCCAATATCAACACAGGCTTTCTCGCTCATGGAAACAGCCAGAGCTTCTGATGGTGTATCCACGGAAGTGATCGTTTCCTGACGCTTAATGGTACGTTTGGTAAACATATCCGCTTTCCGTTTCAGTGTGCCGTCCTCATTCAGCACCTCCAGCGAACATAGCAGGCAATAGCTTGAGTCCTGGTTAAACGCCCGTTTATTTGTCCTGGAATTGATAAGACCAAACTTCTTTGTAAACGCATCATAGAGTTTGGACAGCTCTGCCTGCTTTTCTTGTATGGCTCTTTCTCCGTATTCCTCCAACTGATACCGGATTACCTCACTGGTCACGTCACGCAGGGCAACCATACCCTTGATCCTATCCAGCATTGTTTCAGTCATTTCCACAGGTTTCATAACAGAATTTTCCCGGTAATATGCTTCCCCATCTATAACAGTATAACTATAATTCTTTACGGATGGATCGGCAGGTATCGTTGCTTTTTCCGTATCATCTTCCAATTCATCAAGGCCGGCGCTTTCTATCTCTCCCCGGATGTGGCTGGCGGCCTCCTTTAATTGTTCCCCGAAAGGCTTGCCCTCAACCGGCTTACAAGTCGGTTCCATCCCGTAGGGGCCGGACACCAATTCCATCTTTCCCACAACCATTTTCGGGTGGTCGATAAAATACTGGTTCATGGCAATTCCATCTTCGTTCTCTCCAAGATGAACCCAATCCGGTTCGATGTCGATAATCCTGTCACGTTTTTTGAAAAATAAAATATCCGACGTCACCTCTGTGCCTGCGTTTTCCTTAAAAGCCGTGTTCGGCAGACGTACCGCACCCAAAAGTTCTGCCCGCTGTGCCAGGTATTTCCGGACATCCGGACTTTTTTTATCCATTGTTCCCTTTGAAGTGACAACCGCCACAACACCTCCGGGACGCACTTTGTCCAGGGATTTTGCCAGAAAATAGTCATGGATCAGAAAATTATGCTTATCATATGGCTTGTCCGCCACTTTATACTGCCCGAACGGTACGTTTCCCACAACCACATCAAAAAAATCATTGGGATGGTCTGTTTTTTCAAATCCCGCTATCTGGATATTCGCCTGCGGATAAAGCTGTCTTGCAATCCGCCCGGTAAGGCTGTCCAATTCCACGCCATACAAACGGCTATCCTGCATAGTTTCCGGCAGCATACCAAAGAAATTTCCAATACCCATAGATGGTTCCAGGATGTTCCCCTTTTCAAATCCCATTCGTTCCAGTGTTGCATAAATAGAGCGGATAATTGTAGGAGATGTGTAGTGGGCATTTAATGTGGATTCTCTGGCAGAAACATATTCTTCCTCACTTAACAGTGCCTTTAGCTGCAGATATTCCTCATGCCATGCACTGTTTTTTTCATCAAATGCCTCCGCCAGTCCGCCCCATCCCACGTATTCAGATAAAATCTCCTGTTCCCCCGGTGTCGCAATCCGGTTTTCACTTTCAATCTGCTGCAGTGTAAGGATTGCAGCCACATTATTAGCAAATTTCTGTTTCGGTGTCCCTGTGCCTAACGCATCATCTTTTATCTGAAAATCTACCGCACCGTTTTTATCAATCTCAGCATCCAGTTCCGGTTTTTTCTTTTCCGCTTCAAAATCCGGTTTTAGCGATCCAGTCTCCCATCCTGTTTCCGGTTCCGCTTCTTCCTGCTCAGAGGTCACTTTCTTTGCGGCTTTTTCCGCTGTTTCTTCCGGCCCTGCAAAATCAGGCTCCTTTTCCTCAAGATTTTCAGCGGATGGCTGTGTACTCTCCTTTTCTTCGTTTTCCTGCTCACTTTCATTTAAAATATGCGCCTTTGCAGAATTATCAACGATTTCATCATAGGAAATCACCCGCAGTTCTTCCTCATGATCGGAAAGATATTCTTCCGCCGCAGACTTGTTGATGAAAAATTTACTTTTTTCCGGATATGCTTCTAAAAGCCCGTCCTCTCCCACTGTCACAAGGCGGTAACGGATTCCTTCCCTGCCATCCTGATAATGGTAAGTATAAAATCCAATGCTATAATCGGTATAATCCTCGGTACTCTCCAGCGCCACTTCAATTCGTTTATCAGCCTCTATCCCCTGTGGAATTTCCGGAGATATATCAGGCTCAGTGCCGGTTTTTATTTCCGTAAGCAATTTTTCTCTGGCCGCTTCCAGTTCCTTCTGCTCTTTTTCTGCTTTCCAATCCTGATAAGCTTCTTTCGCTTTGGGAGACAGAAAACGGTTTGTTTCAATCAGCTTACGGATACGCTCCGCCACTTTTGCCCAGGTCAGCAAAATCTTAGCTGTTGGCTCAAAAATGCTGCCCTTACTCAGTGTTATTCCCTTTCCATTATGATCTTCATTGCTATGCCATGCCCCCACCAGGCCAGGGGCGCTGCCGCCAATCCCGTACTCCTGTTTTAAAAAATCTGTCTGCGCTTTTTTGTCATGGTTATTCAGGAAGAAATCATAAATACGAAATAAACCTCCGGATATTCCACTGCCCCGGCTCAGTTTATGGTCGATCTCATCCTGGGTAATAAACGTCTCATGCGGCACTTCCACCGTACTCGCCGCCGGAAACTGCAGCGGTTCCCTCTTTAATTCCTCCACAGACCTTCGGATATCCTCTGGTCTGTATATCAAACGGAACCTTGCTTTTACCTCTCCCCGTTCCAGCTCCCCTATAGCCTGATCCATATGGGATAAAACCTGTTCTATTCCCTCCGGTTTGGACAAAAGTTCTGCCAGCTTTGCCTCACTATCCGGATAACCTCCTGCCCTTAGTTCCAAATCTTCTGGCAGGGAACCATACTCATCCCGGAAGAAAAAATAAATTTTAGAAGCCAGTTCTGACTTTTCCTGCATCGGTACATGCCACATTTCCGCCTCATCCATGTATTTTCCGGAAAGGATCAGATTATGGGTATGTGCTTCCACTTCTGCCCAGGACAAGGTACGGACAGGCTGGAAACGGGCTGCATTTTCTCTTGTAAAATTCATTCCATTCTCATCGTACCAGACACAAAGCGGTTCTCCTTCAAAAGTAAACCCTTTACCACCCATCCCATATTCCTGCTTCAAAAATTCCGCCATTGTATCGGCGTCCAGACCTTTTTGATATTTTGCAAAAATTCTGGAACGTGTATCTCTTTGTCCGCCGCCGCTTAACAGAGCGTAATCTACCATCGCATCGGAAATTTGATTCACTGCCGGTAATGGTATCGCATCATCCGCACGATCTATGGCTATATTCCCAATCTGTTCCTCCATACTCGGAAACAGGCTCAACTGCTCATAAACCGGTTCTTCACGCTGTATGTTTTCGCTAAAATCCTTATTTTTGTCTGACAAAAAATCGGGCAGCTCATCGCTGTCCGATTTCTGCGTTTCATTATGAGATTGTTCCGTCTCCGTCTGCTCTGTCTTTAGAGATATAGGCGGCTCTTCTTCTGGCCGTTCTTCCCGTTCTAATGGTAAATCAGCTCTTTCAGGATAACTTCCTCCGCTGAATCCCGGATGCTGTTTATCATCTGTACCCATTTCATGGGATTGCTCTCTTTCAGTTCCTCGTTCACGCCCTCTTTCGCCGCCATCCGCTCCGTCATATCTTCCATTCTCTGCTCTGCTGTTTCCTGAATTTCCAGCAGATGGCTCATCAATTTGCCGCTCAGAAGAAGCCCGGAATAAACGCCTTTCTTGTTCTCCTTCAGATAATCCCTCCGCATCATGCCGTACTTCGTCAGTACCACCTCCGGCTGCTCGTCCATCTTGATATTCGGGATGTAATAATCTCCGTTCTTTTGATATGTCAATTCCATATTCCCTGCCCCTTTCTTTATCTTCTTTTTCGATTACGCTCTCCGTTTCTCTCTGCTCCAGCTTTTCGCTTTCACACTTTAAAGCATTATAGTGTCTGTTTCTCGTATTGTCAACAGGTTTTTTAGAAATTTCCTTGTCATATGCCCGGATTGCTTTCCCAATCTCCATCAGGATCGGTTTACAAAGCTCTGTCGTCTGGCTTCCAAGCTGCGATAAGACCGGAACCGTATTAAATTCATGGATATAATCGAAATTCATGGAATCTTGATAGCTTTCCACATCCAGTCCGCATCTCGTAAGAAGCGTATAGGAAATACTGGCCTGCAGCGTCTCCCTGAGATGGATTTTCAACGAATATTCGTCCAGTCCCTCCAGAAAACTTCCGTCCGTAAGATACAGAAGATCTTCCGCTGTTTCTTCATAACAGTCATAAGTAATCCGCTCCGCAATTTCAAGCAGTCTGCCTTCCAGTGTTTTTTCCGTATCAGTTTCCCCGTAAATACGTTCCAGACGTTTCAGCACCGCTCCACTGTGTTCTGGCCGCATTTCCCATAAATAAGGATCACGTCCGATTCTTCGTGCTTTATGAACGTCAGACACGTCAAACACATATTTCAGTCTCGGATATGGGGCGTCTTCATCAATCAGGGCAATTCCTTTTGCCCCCTTGTTTACCCAACAATTCAGTTTCCTGCTGTTCCAGATTTCAATACTGGCGCAGGCTGTCGCATCCGGACGCTGTGCGTAAATTAAAATCTGTTCCTGGAATGGATATTTATAAATCCTTGCGGCGGTATTCAGATACCTCTTCCAGGCTTCTTCATTTTTTACAATATCCTTCGCCGTCTCCTGTGCCAGCATGGATATGTACTCATATTTTCTTGCCAATAAAATCCCTCCCGTCTTTCTTTTTGTTGTACTTTGTCTGATTATCTGCTAAAATAAAACTAATCTATCCCAAAGAGAACTATGATGTTGTAAACGCAGGAGCAATCCTGGTAATTTTGTAACCGAGAAGCTGTCATTTATGGCAGCTTCTTTTTGTTGCCGGCCAGTTCCATTTCCATTCCAGATAATCTTTTTCAGAGATTTCCTGATTTTCTAACTGCTGCTTCTTCTCCAGCCAGTTTTGAAGATATTCTCCCATTTTCCCATGCTCAAACCGAATACCAACCACAGGCCGCCCTCCTACTGCGTCCGGATAAAAGGCTGTCCCGCTATGGCTGTCTCCATCCGTTTTTCCTCTTCCCCTCTCCATAGCAAAAAGAAAAACCGCATCCCTGTTTTCTTCATCCAGCCAGAAAAGCAACTGCATCAAATCTTCCGCCGATCCGGGATGTGGCCTGATAAAATTCAAAATATTTACCCGCAAAATATCCGCCATCAAAGATAAGGTTTCCCGTTTCGGAACCCTTGCGCCAGACTCATATTGTGCGATACGCACATCGGCACTCTTCCTGTCATATCCCAACCGGATACCCAATTCCCGCTGTGTCATGCCCCGAAACATCCGGATTTTCTTAATCTTTTGCCCTAATTCCATGTTCCCCTCTTTTCTGAAAAAGGGAGCCGCACGTTTTATGCAGCCCCCGTCATCCTATTTATTCCGTTTTTTTACAATAACCAAAGCAGTAACACCAACAGCGGACAATACCATTGCCAGCACAAACAGCCAGATATTCGTATCATCCCCTGTCTTTGGTGTGCTGACAGAGGCAGGACTATCCGGTGTTCCCGGCTGGCTTTCCGGTTCCTTTTCATTCGTAAGTTCCACCTGGTATTCCACCACCGGCGTTTTATCATCCACATACTCAAATGTGATCTTATGCTCTGTCTCGTCCAATCTATATCCATCCAGCGTTTTTGTTTCTTTCAGGATATAGGTAATCGCCTTTTGATATGTTCCATCTTTAAATACGGCGATTGGGTAAGTTTGAGACTCTGCGTGTCCGGCACTGTCTGTTACCAGTGTTTCTAATACATTACCTTTCCTGTCACAGAGGGCAAATTCCACGCCTTTCATCGGCTTTCCTGAATCCTTGTCAATTTTATTCAAAATGACCTTTCCTGCCGCCTGCTCATCTTCCATCTTCACAGACTGGATTTCTCCCGTATCTTTTACTTCAAAAGGCACTTTATTGGAAATGATATATCCCTTTGGTGCGGCTTCTTCCAGAAGTGTATATTTTCCAATCGGCAGTTTTTCCACATAATGCGGTTTCTTTCCGGATGTCCAGCTTTCCATAACCTCATTTTCTTCATTCAGAATATAGAGCTTCGCACCCTCCACCTCGGAGCTTCCGTCTGTCATATCCACTTTACTGATTTCCACTTTCGTAGTATCGTCTTTCATTTCTACTTTCTGAATTTCTGCGGTATTCTCCACAACAAAAGTAATACTCTCCGCCGTAGCATATCCGTCTGCGGGAATTGTCTCTGTCAGAGTATATTCTTTACCCACTTCCAGTTCTTTGATGATATGCGGCTCCCTGCCGGATGTCCATTCGTCTATGGTATTGCCATCCTCATCCGTTACTTTGAGTTTTGCCCCAGGAAGTTCCTCTCCAGTGGTAAGGTCGGACTTTGTGATCTCAAAGGTAGTTGCTTCGTTCTCAAAAGTGAAATCAAACGCAACTTCCGCTGTGTCTGCGCCCGCATACTCAAACTCAAATTCTTTTATTTCCTCTGTGGTTACAAATCCTGCCGGCGCTTTCACTTCTTTTACATAGTAGCTGCCGCCTACCGGAAGATCTGCGGTAAAGACAATCTTCCCTTCTTTGTCCGTTGCTTTCTGCTCGATCATAGTATCCGCTTTCAGGATTGTCTTTCCATCCGCATTTACAATATCCTCTTTCGTATAAAGGGCAAATATGCCGCCTTCTAATACCCTGTCGGAATCCTTCTCTTTTTTCAGCACCGTTATTCTTGCCTTCTGACGGTTATTCTGCCATTCCTCATCGTAGGTAACTACTGGAGTATCCTGATCCCGGTAAGTCAGATCAATTTCTCTCTCTTCTCCATCCAGTACAAATCCGTCTGCGGTTTCCTTTTCCACCACATAGTATTTTCCGAGCGGTAAATCATCCGCCCTGGCAAACCCAAGCGCATCCGTAGTAATCGTTGCCACCAGCTCGTCCTTTTTGTAGTAATCTGTACTTTCACCATCCGCGGCTTTAATATCTTCCAGCGCATACACCTCAAAGGTAACGTCTTTTAAGGAGCCTGTCACATAACCGAAAACGGATTCCATCGCCCCGGCCACCATATCATTCCAGGAAACTTCTTTGACAAATTCTCCCTTTTTATTGATGATAATGCGTCCTGTCGGCACATCATCCTTCATCTCTACTTTCTGCACTTCGGCGGTATCAGAGACAGTAAACGCTACTTCCTCCGCCTTTAAATAACCGTATGGCGCAAATTCCTCACGCAGCACATAAGTCTTTCCTGCCTGAAGCCTCTTAATTACATGCGGCTCGCCTTTTACGGAAGTCCAGGTATCAATCTCGTTGCCATCCTCATCGAGAACGGTAAGTGTTGCCCCGTCCAGCTCTACCCCTGTGGTAAGGTCTGATTTTGTAAATTCCGTAGTGGTCGGCTGATTTTTTAAGATTTCCTCCAGTCTGACAACTTCCACATCCTGTCCCTGATAAGAAGCGGCCACTTCAATGACTTCATCGGATGAAACAAAACCTTCCGGTGCGGTAAGTTCTTTCACATAATATGTTCCAAACGGCAAATCCTGTTCAAATACCGCTTTTCCATCTTTGCCAGTTACAGCACTGGAAAGCTGTGTATCTGCTTTTACGATTACCTTATCCCCGGCCTTTATATCCTCCTTCGCATACAGACCAAACTCAGCGCCGGCAAGCACGCTGTCATTTTCTGCGTCCTTTTTCACAACAGAAAGTTCCACTTTCTGTCTGTCATTGATAAATTCCGTACTTTCTACAATCACCGGAGTATTCTGATCTACATAGACAAACTGTACGTTTTGTTCTTCGCTGTTAAGGACAAATCCCTCCGGCGCAGTTTTTTCTACTACTTTGTATTTTCCAAGCGGCAAATCCTTTAATACGGCTTTTCCATCGGCATCCGTAGTCAGCTCTGCCACCTGTGCGTCTTTGGCATATACCAAAATTCTGTTTCCATTCCCATCCTTCTGGAAATCCGCTGTGTAAATATCTTCTGCGGCATAGACATCAAAAACAGCACCGGCAAGGTTCTGATTTTCATAAATAAAATCTTTTTTATAACCAGTCAGCACTTCACCTTTTTTCAGTACCGTAAGTTCGCCTTTTACCGGATGGTTTTCATATACTACTTCGATTATGGCATCCCCGGAAACAGAATCAATCTGATAAAGGGTATCTGTATCCACCTTAATTTCCACATAGTTTGTGTTGATGGTGTATCCCTCCGGCGCAGTCACTTCTTCAATGCGATAACGTCCGGTTTTCAAATTCTGCGGCAGAATCAGATAACCATCCGCATCCGTAAAATAAGATTTATGTGTTACCGTAATCGGATAAGTAGTTACCTGTTCCACATATTTCTCATTATCAAGGTCATAGACTTTAAATTCCGTACCCGCAGCCAGGACAGTTTTCTTTGTCTCATCGTCCTGCTTTACGATTTTCAGTTTCGCTGTAAATTCATCATCCAGCAGAACACGCCATACCTGCGGTTCTGTCGGCTTATGTTCTGTGATGCGCACAATGAAATCATCCACCGGCTTATAATTATGGGGTGTTGTGCTTTCCCTTACAAGGTATGTACCAAAAGGAAGTGGAATGGAAACTGCATACCCTTTTTCGTCAGTGAAAATTTCTGTCGCACCATTTTCTCCGATCACTGCCGGTTCTGCGGAAGAAAAATCATAACTTCCATCCTCTTTTACCGGAAGGGAAGAAAGCAGATAAGCAGTAAATCCTGCACCTTTTAACAGCTCTGCGTCCGTTTCTCCGTTATTGGCTGCTTTAATGATCTGGAATGGCTGTTTTTTTACCTGCTCCGGCGATGTGCAGTCACGCTCAACCGTAGCAACCAGATCTCCCTCATAATCGCACACCAAATCATATTCGTTTTCATCCGCAAGATAACCGGTGGGCGGTGTGATCTCTTTTACAAAATATTCTCCCAGGTACAGGTTTTCAATTCTGGCTTTTCCATCCTTGTCTGTGCTTAAAGTTCCGACTTGTGCGCCGGCTTTATAAAGGACGCCTGTCTTTCCATCCGGATGTACTATATCATTACGGGCATACACACCATAGACCGCATTTTCTAAAGTCGCATCCCCCTGTGGCTGATTGGTATCCGTTTCCGCATCTTTTTTATGCAGTGTAATGGTTGCGTTCGTTCTTTCATTGAGAAAAGTATGGGAAAATGTAACCTTTGTTTCCTCATCATTGGTATAGGAAAAATTGAAAGAATAAATATCTTCCGTATTTCTCACATAATTGTCCGGTGCCTGGACTTCTTTTACATAATAAGAGAAACCAACCGGCAGATCAGCGGTAAACTTCGCTGTTCCCTCATTTCCAGTGGTTGCTTTTTCGATCAGGGTATCTTTTTTTACTACAACCGTACCGTCCGCATTTACCATATCCTCTGCGGCATACAATCCAAAAATACCTCCCGGCAATCCATTAGCGGTATCTTTATCTTTCTTTACAACCGTAACCTCCGCTTCCTGACGGTCATTCATAAAAGTAGTATCGGAAAATGCTGCTTCCGCTGTCTGTCCGGCATAAACAATCGTTACCTTTTTTGTTTCTTTTGCGTTATAGAAATTCTGCGGTGCCTGAACCTCTGTCACATTATAACTTCCAAGATGCAGGTTCGTTAAAGTAACAGAGCCATCATCCCCTGTCACCAGATTTTCTGCGACCAATGCCCCTGCCTGATAAACAACCGTTCCATATGGCGTTGTAATATCCTCAGCAGCATAAACATTATAAATGGCACCTTTCTGTCTGCGTTTCTCATACTGGAACACTGTGCCATTTTCATTAGATACCGCTCCGGTAAACACTTCACCCTCTTTGTAAATCGTCAGATTTCCAAGCTGCTCTTTATCAGTTACCGTCTGTTTTGCAGTACCGCTTACAACCAGTTGCACACCATAGGAAGCTGTGTTCAGCACATACCCTTTCGGGGCGGTAATCTCCTTTAAGTAGACCGTATCCTGTGTTTTCATAATCGTGACACTGGACGCTCCATTTTCATCCGTTGCGGGCATTTCTACAATCAAATTATTGCAGACAGCATCACTGTAAATCCCATAAACGGAGCCTGCCAGCGTCTGATCCGTCTGTGCGTCCTTCTTTACAATCTCCACTTTTGCCTGCTGTACCCATTTCACAGAGAAGTCCACATATTTCTCATCGGTCACGCCTTCCCCAAATACAAGGGCTAAATCCTGTGTGCCACTTCCGGTTGTGATTTTATAGGCGGAGTAGTCTTTTGTTATACTTCCCTTCATCGTTACCGACCAGGAACCGGCTACATCAGCGGTCTGTGTCAATGGTGCGGAAAGATAAAATTTTGTACCTCCTGCCACTTCCACATCCGCCCCTGCTTTACTGGTCTTTCCGGTTGTGATGTTGTGGAATTTTACCCCATCAGGAAGTTTCATGGTAATGGTCTGCAGTGCGTCAGCTTGAAACGTAATCTCTTTTGTCCTCTGGCTGTCCCCATCAATATATGCGGTGACATCCGCATCAGAAAATGACATTGCCACATCCGGGATTTCCGGCTGGCTCACGCAATAGTTATACAGTTCCATTGCGAGTGACTGCCCGGTGCTGTTCGTTCCTGAAAACGCATCACTGCTCCCATTTGCGTAAGCTGCGGCTAAATGTGTGATGATGAACCGTTTGCCGGTAGAAAAATCAGGATATTTCTCTGCGAAAAATCCCTCTTCTCCGGATGCCTTTGTGCCGTAATAACAAACTTTCGCCAGTGTCTTACTGTCTCCGAGCTTCGTAATGGTATAATTTCCATTCCCAGGCCCTGCTTTTGACGGCTGCACACAATAGGCGGTAGCTGTCACGTTTCCAAATTTAACCGTATACGGATAGGTCACATACGAGCCAAGCCCATAATCCGCATAATAATAAGCGTTTCCTCTGGTTACATCCACGTTCTGCGATGCTCTTGCGGAAAACAGCATGTGGGACTTTGCGGTAAACGCAACCGATTCCCCTTCTTCCAGTTCCAGGAGATCAACCCCCTGCTCCACCGCTTGCAGCATAACATCGCCAAGCGTAAGGCCGCTTTCCTCATCTACGGTATCCTCGGTTTCCGCCGCCTCAAGCGCCGCATCCAAATCCGTTTCCGTCAGCACTTCCGTTGTTGTTTCCGTCTCATTTTCTGTCCCGGTACTCTCTGACTCTGCTTCTCCAGTTTCCTCTGTTGCGGCTTCTGTTTCTGTTGTAGCCTCCGGTTCCACTGTTTCCATTTCTGTTGCAGCTTCCGTCTCCGTTACTTCCGGATTAGTTTCAGTTTCTGCCTCCGCTGTCTCGATCTCAAAAATTGCTTCATCTGTCACACTTTCTGACTGTGCCGGTTTCTCTGCCCATACCTCCTGTTGGTCTGACTCCCCATCGTCAGAAGAAGCATCTTCTGAAGCGGCATTTTCCCCGCCCTCCGTAGCTGTCTCTCCTGCTGGTTCGGACGATGCCTGTGCCGCAGTCTCTTTTATCACGATATTTCTGGAAATCTGATAGGCGGGATGCCCACTTAGCGGCTCCACATAATAGACCGCTTTATAAGTATCAGCATGGCTTGTAGAAAAATCTTCGCCAGCCTCATTCTTTGCCTCATGGAATGTAACTTTGACCTTGTTATCATCCAGAATTTCCAATCCGGTAAAATCACATTCCACATCAAATTTCGCACCGGCTTCCAGTTCTATATCTTTTGCCGTTACAACTTCTTCTTCGTCCAGCATCTCTTTGACTTCCTCATAAAGAGGGTATTCTTTCGCCTTTGCATCCGGTTCTGCAGCATATGCCATTACCGGAGATAAAATAGTGGAGAGAATGGTAAGTATTGCCATCATTCCTGAAAGGAACTGTCTGAATTTCGCTTTTCTTTTCATGTTCGTTACCTCTTTCTTTATCTGTGATTTGATTATTTCTAAAAAAGCGGATATTCTAAATCCGCTTCTCGGCTTCCTCATGAACGCAGGCCACGCTGCGGCTTACGTTCAAATTCCATGGAAAACTGCGGATATTTCCCGGAAGCGTCCATATGGATGATTGCGGAAAAGGTACTGTCCTTTTTCTGTGAATACAGTCCGGATACCCTTGCTTTTCCGTCTCTTAAAAGAGCCTGGGCAATCGTTTTTGTCAGTTCCTTCCTCATGGACGCAAAATATTTGTTATTCTTAAAAAGAGCAAAGTCGCAATCCCTGTTCTCACAATAAAAATTGCTTTTGCTCTCATACACGCTGCCGCCGCATTTCGGGCATTTTCCGACTGGCTTCCTGTCACTGGAAAACATCCCCTGGCCGGCTTCATCTACCTCATGGTAAGTATGCACCAGATCAACAACCATTCTTTCAATTCCTGAAAGAAAAGCGTCCGCTGATTTTTCTCCCTTTGCGATCAGCGTCAGGTCATTTTCCCATTCTGCTGTCAGTTTGGGAGATTTGACAACTTCCGGCAGCACTGTAATCAGCTTCACGCCATTATCCGTAGGTATCATCTGCCGGTTTCTGCGTTCAATAAATCCCTTTTCCACCAGCTTTTCAATGATTGCCGCCCTGGTAGCCGGTGTGCCTAAGCCTTTCCGTTCTACCTCGTCACTCATTTCCTCATTTCCGGCACGTTCCATTGCCGCCAGAAGGGAATCTTCTGATACATTTTGTCAAGGTGGTTTTAAGAAATTTTCCCGCAATCGTTCATAATGAGCCGCTTGATTTTATCGCTCATGGTTTCCTTGCTGGTGGTGCTGAAGTGGATTTTCACCCGATAGGTCGTGTTTCCGATTTTCTTCACAATATCGGGTTGCTCTGCTTCCTTTACGGTCAGAGGGGAAGCGTTTGCGGGGGTGCTGGCTTTATTGCTCATAGGCTCTCCTTTCCATGAAAAAAGCCCTTATGCTGCGGCGCACAAGGGCTTGTAGTCATTCTTCTAAAACTCTGAAAGCGCGAAAGTGCAAAGCGCAAAGGGTCTGCACTTTGCACTTTCAGCTTGCGGGTTCGGGCGGCTGCTTCTTCTTGATGAAGTTGTACCATTGACCGCCGACGCGCCTTGCACCCAATATGCCGCCCATGTTGCGCTTGGCGTTCTGCACCGTCCTCTCGGATATTCCGGCTTCGGCTGCGGCCTTTACAATGTCCTCGCTGGCAAGCTCTTTCCCGTCTGCAAGCAGGTCAAGTATCAGCCGTTCCGCCTGTTCGGTCTTGGTGGCGTTGTTGCCGCCCGCGCCGGACAGCAGCTCGTCGGCGGTGATGTCGTATTCGCCTATCCACGAAAAGCCCGTTTCCGGGTCAAGGCAAAAGGCAACGGGCTTGCCCTCCGGCGCAAGGGAAGATTTGTCATGGACGATAACGCGCACATTCGGTTCTCGCTTCACGCGCCCGATCAGCAGGACGCTCCTTGCTGCGGCGCGGAAGTCGATAGAACCTAAGCCCCGGTATGCGCTCTGCCCTCCGGCAGCTTTGTTGAGATGTCCGATAAGGATAACGGCGCACCCGGTACGCTCGGCAACATCGGCAAGGCGGCGGAACATGGGGCGCACTTCGTTTGCCCGGTTCATGTCGGTTTTTTCGCCCATGTACGCCTGTATGGGGTCAAGGATAATCAGCCGCGCCCCGTTCTGTACGATTGCTTTCTCTATGCGCTCGTCAGATAGGGTAAGCTCCCGTTTTGCTTCATCAATCACAAGCACCCGGTCAAGGTCTGCGGCGGCTTCTATCAAGCGGGGCTTGACGGTATCACCCAAACCGTCCTCGGCGGTCTGGTAAATCACTTGGAATGGCGGCAAGGGCTTCATTCCCGGCAGCGTTCCCCCGGTGGTGCAGGCGGCGGCAAGGCGTAGGGCAAAGGTGGTCTTGCCCTCGCCGGGGTTGCCCTGCACAATGGTTACTTTCCCAAAGGGGATATACGGTTCCCATAACCATTCAACGGTCTGTGTGTCCACCTCGCTCATGCGGATAATCTCAACGGTTTCTTCCTGCGGCGGCTCTTTCAAGCCGTAGATTGCTTCCCGCAAATACTTCCCGTCTGTGATTTCTGCCCGGTGCTGCAACACCTCGTTCCAATCCTTGAAAAGAGGGATAAGCCGGTGGACGGTGTAGCCCTCCGGCATGAGCTTCACAAGGCGGCTGCAAGCGTCGTTTCCGGCTTCGTCGCTGTCAAGGCAGAGATAAACGGTCTTGATGTTCGGACGGTCAGAGAGAAAGCGGAGCAGGGCTTTTTCTCCCACGCCGCCCAATGACAGATAGCTTTGCTTCTGCCATTCCTTTTTGAACAGGCAGAGGAAAGAGAGCAGGTCAACGGGGGCTTCAAAGACAAACAATCTTTCGCCCTCGCCCCGGTAGCAGAAGTTAAAGGCTTTGTCGCCGCCTTTCACATCAAGCCGGAAATTTCCCGCCGTTCCCTTGCTGTGAGCGTAGCGCGGTATTCCGTCCTCGTCCCGCCCCACAAATACGGCGTTGTGGTGGGCTGCGTCCTCGTAAATATCGCCGCTGGCAAAGAAAAAGCCCGTCACATCTTCATCAATGCGGCGGGCGGCTGTGAGGTA